>Ga0209909_100143_pt1 | contig 118378 bp, 94 predicted proteins | sample FECB22metaG_FD_188302 | JGI IMG/M metagenome (GOLD analysis project Ga0209909, IMG submission 188302) | Cyanobacterial communities from the Joint Genome Institute, California, USA - FECB-22 (SPAdes) (version 3) | ecosystem: Environmental > Aquatic > Thermal springs > Hot (42-90C) > Microbial...
AGATCGAGAACATGTTCGGCAAGCTCAAAGACTGGCGGCGCATCCACACCCGCTACGACCGATGCGCCCACACCTTCATGTCCGCCATCGCCCTCGCCGCAACCGTCATATGGTGGATATGATCAATAAGTCCTGAGCCTAGGCATGGACCGTGGGTATCTCGGTGAAACACCATTGAGAATCGACGCGCCTAGCCCGTCAGGTCTACGCGTGCCGAGTGGGCGCGAGTGGGGCGCTGGACCTGCATGGCTTCCAGGAGGCTACACATCGGGCGGCATCCGTGAAGCAGTTATAGATCAGCTTAAGTTTGGACAATACACGTTCAGCTCAATTTCAAGGAGATAGATATGGCAAAACTTATTTTCAGTGATTACGGCATAGATATAAAGAAAAATTTGCTTGGGTACACTATATCTTTTGAATCCGGCGGGCATCAAAATAATGTCTTAACGCGCAGAATAAGCCGAGAAGACGCAGAAATTGCAATGTCATCTGAGGACGGCGCAATTAGGATTATTGAAAGATTGTCTTAAATGACTAAAATAATTTAACATAACACTGAGTGATTCAGCTTGTCACGCCATGGCTCTTTCCATCTGCGCTTGCTGCCACTTGCTGGTTTCATGGGAGTTTTGGCTCGATGAGCTCGGCTTTTCGAGTGTCTAGAATATCCCACCCACCCCTTGACCCTCGCCGCTGCCGTCCCCATCTCCGTTCCATCCACTTCGGCAGCGTCACGTGGAAGTGAACGACGGTCGCACCGGCGTACGCGGAATCGCTCTCGGTGGCACTGTTGGCACTGTTGGCACTCCGTTTTCGGCAAAACAGTGCCATCTCGGGCGTGGCACCGTCGGCGCCGTCGACACTCCGTTTTCGCTGAAACCGTGCCACTCCAGTCGGCGGCTGGACCCGGACCACCACCCATGCCTCGAGCAAGGTGGGGACCGAGCGGCTGGACGTGTTCGGCCGCCTGACGGGCAAGACCGACCTGGGCGGGCGCACCTACGGCATGACCTTCGACCGGGGCGGGCGGCTGGTGGCCCAGACCTCCCTCCACCTTCGTCCATGACGCCAACGGCCGGGTCAGGACCGTGACCATCGACGACGACCGCGACCGCACCGTCGCCTTCGTCACCGACGCCCAGGACGTGGTCGAGGGGCCGCTCGACAGTCCGACGCATGTCTGGGACTATAAGTTCGGCGGGGCAACGCTTTCGCCATCCCGAACTACGCAAATCCAGAACGGCATTCCGAACGGGACGAACGTCCCCATTCTCATGGTGAAACCATGACCCACGAGAGTGCCGTTCCACGACACAAACCCATGACCAAGGCCCAACTGAGGGGGATCGTCGCGGAGTATGCGTCGGAATTTCCAGATTGGACTCTTGTCCACGGCGGGGTCGCCTTTTCAAGGCGCTCTGGCCCGATCCGGCAACTGATCTGGTTCCAGGATATGCGCGCCTACTATCGACCCTCGCTTGTTATTGAAACGACCGTCCACCAAGTTCCGTCGATGCTGCCACAGGTTCTCGACGTGAAACACCGTGAGGTCGAGCATCGCTGGCATGAGCGCAAGTTCGCCGCCACATTGGCGGCGATGGAGCAACAGTTCCGGCCAGACGTCCGCAAGCCTCTCGACCTGGCCGAGGTCCTGGCCTTGTGCGAAGCGAGGGCGGCAGAAATGCCCGACACCACCAACAACATGACCATGCTGGCGATCCTCCATGCTTGGCTGGGACACGAGGTTGAGGCACTGAACCGTTGTGAACGCGCGCAGCACTGCCCCATGCCAACCTTAGCCCCCGTGCCGGAATGGGAGGAGGACATGCGCGCCTTCGACCGCCAACTGGCGCTGGCCATCCATGCTGGCCGTGGAAAGGCGTTCCTCCAGGAAGCGATCGAGCGTCAACCTGCGGCTGAATGCCATGGGGTCGGCTCGACCGTGCATCAGGACGTCTGAGTCACCCACGACGCGCTGGGCCGCATAACGCGCTAAGAACAGGGCCGACGATGCCTCCGACCCTGCCGCGTGAGCCTGCGCCCGGAAGGCGTGGACGGTCGGGGAACCGCTGGCCGAAAGCCTCTCTTGAAGCCGACCGTCCGCCGCTCGCGGTTGCGGGTTGGCAGATTTGAGTTTTCAGCGCGGTTGTTCTTCCGGAACCGGCCGGGTTTATGGCGGTCGCTCAGGCGCAGCCGATCTCCTGTCAAAGGAATCCAGCAAGCGGTTTGACGGCGCTGAATGGAATCAGCGCTTTGCAGCCGCGTGTGGGCTGAACCGACGAACGGCCCGGACGTTTGGTGAGGATGCGGGGAGACCTGAAGACCTACCGGGCCAAGCGGCGGTTCGATGAGACGCCGGAGCCGAAGGGCGCGAAGGGCCGATCGACGCGCGCGAGGCCGCTGCGGTTTCTCATCCAGCGCCATGCGGCGACGCGATTGCACTACGACTTCCGTCTGGAGCACGACGGGGTGCTGAAATCCTGGGCGGTGACCCGGGCGCCGTCGCGCGATCCCGCCGTCAAACGGCTGGCCGTGGAAGTCGAGGATCATCCGCTGGACTACGGCGACTTCGAGGGGACCATCCCCGCCGGCAACTACGGCGCGGGCACGGTGCAGTTGTGGGACACCGGCGTCTGGACGCCGCAGCGTCCGGAAACTCTGGAGGCCGACTTCGCCCGCGGGTCCATCAAGATGTGCCTGAGCGGCGAGCGACTGAAGGGCGGATGGGCCCTGGTCCGGCTCAAGTCCGATCGCGGCAAGCCGTCGAAGCGGGCCAACTGGCTGCTGATCAAGGAGAAGGACGAGCACGCGGCGCCGGGAGAGGGCGACGCCCTTTCCGAGATCGACGCCTCGGTCACCACCGGCCGTTCGCTGGCGGAAATCGCGCGCGGAGACGCGCAGTGGACGTCGTCCAAACCCACCGGCCGCAAAGCCCCGACGAGGCCCGCGCAGACCCAGGCCCGGGCTCCGTCGGGGCGACCGCACCCGTTCGTGCCGATCCAGCTTTGCAAGGTCGTGGATCACCCTCCGGGAGGCGCCGGTTGGGCCCATGAGATCAAGTTCGACGGCTACCGGATCCAGATCGCGGTCGGCGGTGGCAAGGCGACGCTCAGGACGCGCAAGGGGCTGGACTGGACCGACCGTTTTCCGGAACTGGCCCGGGACGCGGCGACCTGGCCCGACGGGGTCGTGGACGGCGAGCTTTGCGCTTTGGACGCCGGACAAATGCCGGACTTCTCGGCCCTGCAGGCGGCCATCTCAGGCGGCCGGACCGGCGCGCTCATCTACTTCGCCTTCGATCTTCTGTTCGAAGGAAAGGAAGACCTCCGCACCCTTCCGCTGTCGCATCGCAAGGCGCGGCTGGAGGCGTGGGTCGGGCGGGCGCCGGAAGCGGGCGCCGGGCGGCTTCGCTACGTCGAACACTTCGGATCGACGGGGCAGGCTGTGCTGGAGAGTGCATGCCGGATGGACTTGGAAGGCGTGATTTCCAAGAAGCTCGACGCGCCTTACCGCGCCGGGCGTTCGGCCGGCTGGGTCAAGTCCAAATGCCGGGGACGCGACGAGGTGGTCATCGGAGGTTGGTCTTCGGAAGGCGGGACGCGCTTCCGCTCGCTGCTCGTCGGGCTGCGGGAGCAGGGTGGCCTGAGATATCTTGGGCGGGTCGGCGCCGGCTACGGAGCCATGACGACGAAGGCGCTGGTTCCGGCGCTGAAGGCCCAGGCCGCCAATGAAAACCCTTTCGTGGGCGCCAGAGCGCCGAGAGGCGGGCGTGAGGTGCATTGGGTCCGGCCGGTGCTGGTCGCCGAGATCGAACACGGCGGCTATACCGAGGGCGGATCGTTGCGTCAGGCGGCCTTCAAAGGCCTGCGCGAGGACAAGCCGGCCACAGAGGTGACGGAAGGGCTCCAGTCCCCGGCCGGATCCGGCCTGGCGCGGCCGTCGAAGGGTCGGGTCACGGTCGCCGGCGTGACGCTTTCGAATCCCGACAAGGTGCTCTGGCCGGGCGTCGGCGGCCGGCCGGGGATCACCAAGGCCGACCTCGCCCGCTATTTCGAAGCCGCGGCGGATCGGCTCCTGGCGCACGTCGCCGATCGGCCGACGTCGATCATCCGGGCGCCGGACGGCATCGACGGCCAGAAATTCTTCCAGCGGCACGCCATCGCGGGGTCCAGTCCGCGGCTGAAGCTGATCGACGTCCATGAGCGCAGGCCCTACGTCGCCGTCATCGACGTCGGCGGACTTGTCGCGGTGGCGCAGTCTGGCGGGCTGGAGCTGCACCCCTGGGGTTGCGCGCCGGGCGACCCGGAGAGGCCGGACCAGATCACCTTCGACCTTGACCCCGGCGAAGGACTGGATTTCGCGGACGTCGTGGCCGCCTCCCTGGTGGTGAAGGAGAAGCTGGAAGCGCTCGATCTCGGCGCCTTCGTCAAGACGACCGGCGGCAAGGGGCTCCATGTGGTCACGCCCATCAAGGCCGACGCGCGCGCCGGCGTGACCTGGGACCAGGCCAAGGGGTTCGCAAAGGCGGTGGCGGAGGTCATACGCGTCGAGGCGCCGGACCGGTTCACCACCACTCTGGCCAAGAAGGCGCGAGGCGGGAAGATCTTCGTCGACTACCTCCGCAACGGGCGGATGGCGACGGCCGTGGCCCCGTGGTCGCCGCGCGCGCGGCCAGGCGCCGGCATCGCCACGCCCCTGTCCTGGGGACAGGTGACGACCGGGCTCGACCCGTCGATGTTCAACCTCTGGACTTGGGAGGCGGTGATGCGGAAAGCGGATCCGTGGGCGGATTTCCGCGCGTCGGCGTTGGGCCTGAGGCCGGCGCTGCGGAAGATGGGTGTCGGTTGACCTCGCCGATCTGCCGACGCAGGCTCAGGCGGCCTTCTTTCCCGCGGCGGGTTTGCGGGCGGCGGTCTTCTTGGCGGACGGCTTCTTCGCCGGCCCCTTGCTCGCAACCGACCCCGCCGCCCCCTGAAGGCTCTTCTTCAGGGCGGCCATAAGGTCGACGACGTTGGTGTCTTCCGGCTCCGGCGCGGCGACCAGACCCTTGCCGCCCTTGGTCTTGGCTTTGATCAGCTCCCGCAGGGCCGCGTCGTAGCGATCCTCAAAGTCGGCCGGATCGAAATCCGCGTCCTTCTGGGCGATGATGCGGGCGGCGATCTCGACCATGTCCGCGTCCGCCTTCACAGCTGGGATGCCGTCGAAGTAATCCGTCGCGTCGCGGACCTCGTCGTGGGCGCGCAGCGTGTAGGCGATCAGCCCCTTGTCCCGGACCTCCATCGCCACCTGACGCTCCTTGCCGCGCAGCACCAGACAGCCCAGCGCCACCTTGCCCTGCTTTTTCATGGCGTCGCGGATGACGGCGAAGGCTTCGACGCCGGCCCCCTTCTCCGGCACCACGTAATGAGGCGCGTCCCAGTACAACCGGTCGATGTCGGCCTCGTCCACGAACTTGTCGATCGAGATGGTTTTCGTGCTCTCCAGCCTGACCTTGTCGAAGTCGGCGACGTCGAACAGCACGTACTCGTCTTTCGCCACCTCGTAGCCGCGCACCAGGTCGGACCGCTCCACCGGCCCCGCTTCGGGGTCGGTCGGCACCATGCGGATGCGATTGTTGGTGGCCGGATTGATGAGGTGGAAGCGGACGTCGCTCGCGCTGCTCGTCGCCGTGTAAAGCGCCACTGGGCACGTCACCAGCGACAGCTTCAGATGTCCCTGCCATGTCGGCCTCGCGACCATCGATCTTTCTCCGTCCGAGCTCACGGCCTCTCACGACGTCGAACGTTCAGCACCGGCCGGAGTTCAGCGCTCCACGTTCTCCGAAATCAGGTTCCCGACATCACGCGCGGTCGGGGCAGGCACGTCAGCGCGCCGGGGCCGGGGCAAGCGACTCAGGTGTGCTGCACCGCCACCGCCCCAATACGCTTCAGACCTTCAGGCGATAGCCGACGCCGGGCTCGGTTTCGATGAGCGTGGGGCGTGCGGGATCGGTTTCGAGCTTCTGGCGCAGCTGGCTGACGACCACGCGCAGGTATTGGCTGTCGGTCGCATGGGCGGCGCCCCAGACGGAGGTCAGGAGGTCTCGATGCCCGATCACCTTGCCGGCGCTGCGCACGAGGACGGCGAGAACCTCGAACTCCTTGGGCGTCAGTCGCACCGCGGCGCCCCCGCGCGAGACCAGGCGGCGCTCCAGATCGACGACGACGTCGCCCGCCTGCACGGGGCCGGAAGGTGCATCCTGCCCTGAGGTCTGGCGAAGCCCCGCCCGGATGCGGGCCAGAAGCTCACCGACGCCGAACGGCTTCTCGACATAGTCGTTGGCGCCGAGGTCGAGCGCGGCGATCTTCTCCGCTTCGCGGTCGCGGGCCGAAAGTACGATGATCGGCCCCTTGTAGAACTCGCGCGCTCGGCTCAGCACGTCCTTGCCTTCCATGTCCGGCAGACCGAGATCCAGGACGACGGCGTCGGGATTCCACAGGGCGATTCCGCGCAGCCCTTCCTGCCCGCTGTCGGCGCGTTTGGGCTCATAGCCGGCGGCGTCCAGAGCCGGCGAGAGGAAGCGGTGGATCTGCGGCTCGTCGTCGATGACGAGCACCTGGGGACGAAGCGCCGACATGGGGACTTTCTCGGTGGCCTCGCGCGGCGAGGCGGCTTGAGGGCGAGGCTAAAGCAGGTCGGGGTGGGTGGCGACCGCCTTGGGCAGGCTGATGAGGATGCGGGTGCCCTTGCCCTCGTGGATCGGGCTGGCGGCGGCGATGCGGCAGTTCATGGCTTCGACGAAGCCCTTGGCGATCGCCAGGCCCAGCCCTGCGCCCTTGGAGCGGTCCGAGGGTTCCTCCATGCGGCGGAACTTGTCGAAGACGCGTTCCAGCTCGGCGGTCGGTATGCCCTGGCCCTCGTCCTCGATTGAGATGACCACTGAGCCCCTGTCTTCATATGCGGCGACTTCGATCATCGTGCCGTCAGGGCTGTAGGCGACGGCGTTTTCCAGGATGTTGACAAGCGCCTGCTCCAGAAGCGCCTGGTCGGCCTGAACCACGCTCAGCCAATCGGGAAAATCGCGGCTCATGCGCCGGGCGCCCAGCCGCCGCGACACGCGCTCGGCCGCCGCGTTCAGGACGTCGCGCACGTCGATCCATTCCGAGCGGACGTTCAAGGCGCCGCCTTCCAGACGGGTCATGTCGAGAAGGTCGCCGACATAACGGCTGAGGCGCTCGGCCTCCTCTCGGATGCTCAGCAGCAGGTCGTCGCGCACGGCCGGCTTCAGGTCGGGGCCATAGTCGATCAAGGTGGTGGCGGCGCCCAGCACCGTCGACAGCGGCGTACGCAGGTCGTGGCTGACCGAGTTCATCAGGGCGCTCCTGAAGCGGTCGGTGCGCTTGAGCGTCTCGGTTTCCACCGCGTCGCCCGCAAGCTGAGCCCGCTCCAGGGCGACGGCGCCCTGGTCCAGCATGGCCAGCACCAGCCGCTCTTCGTCCGATCCCGGCTTCAGCGCGCCGGCTTCGACCCCGACCACGCCGGCCCGCGAGCGCAGCCCGTCCAGGGGACGAAAGGTCCAGCCGGTCTGAGGCAAGGTGCCGGTTCCGTGACCGGCCGCCTCGCCCCGCTCCCAGGTCCAGCGGGCGGCGGCCATGGCGGCGGGGTCCGGATCGTCCAACGTCGGCGCGCCGGCTACCGCCGCGATGTCGCCGTCGTTCGGCAGAAGGACGATGGCTCGGCAGCCTGCGGCGGCGGCGGCCTGCTCCGCAAGAACCCTCGCCGTCTCCGCCCTGTCATCTGCGGCGGCCAGACTCTGGCTTGCGGCCAGGAGCGCCGAAACCGCCGAGGCGCGGCGGCTGGCGTTGCGGGCCTGATCCCGGACACGCCCCGCCAGACCGCCCGTGACCAGGGCGACGGCCCAGAAGACGAACAGGGTCAGGATGTCGGTCGGCGAGCCGATCAGGAAGGTGTAGCGCGGCTCCAGGAACAGGAAGTTGTAGGTCAGGAAGGCGACGGTCGCCGCCGCCAGCGCGGGCCTGAGACCGTAGAGCACGCCCGCCGCCAGCACCGCCGACAGATAGACCACGCCCAGATCGACCCGCGCGAAGGTCCGATCGAGCAGGTAGGCGAGGCCGGTCGCGGCGACGATGAAGCCCGCCCCGATCGCATAACCCCGCCAGCTTTTCGCCGTGACGGTCGGACGGATGGGCGTCTTTCTGTCGATCCGGTCGGCGGCGTCCGTGACGACGTGAATGGCCACGCCTCGGGCCGCACGCAGCAGTTCAGCGGCCAGCGAGCGTCCCAGCAGTTCGCTGATCCGGCTGTCGACGCCCTTGCCGATCACCACCTGGGTGACGTTGGCGCGGCGGGCGTAGTCCATCACCGTGGCGACCACGTCGTCGCCGGTCAGCAGCACGGTTCGCCCGCCTAGCTGCTCGGCCAGGACGAACGCCTCGCCCAACTTGGCGACGCCTTGCGGGCCGTTCGGCGCGCGGTTCGGCCGCTCGACGTGCGCCACCGTCCAGGGCGCATCCATCATCATGTCCGACAGTCGCCTGCCCGTCCGGACCAGGGACGCGGCCATGGGGTCGCCGCCGACCAGGACCAGGATGCGCTCGCCCGCCGCCCAGGGGCCCTCCATCCCCCGATTCCGCAGAGTGGCGACCAGCTGGTCGTCGACGGTCTGGGCCGCCCGGCGCAGCGCCAGCTCCCGCAGGGCGATCAGGTTCTCGACCTTGAAAAAGCGGTCCGCCGCCAGTCGTGCGGTCTCGGGGACGTAGACCTTGCCCTCCGCCAGGCGCTTTCTCAGCTCCTCGGGCGTGATGTCCACCACCTCGATCTCGTCGGCCCGCGACAGGGCGCCGTCCGGCACGGCCTCACGCTGGCGTACACCGGTGATGCGCAGGATCACGTCGGACAAGCTTTCGAGGTGCTGGACGTTCAGCGTGGTCCAGACGTCGATGCCGGCCCCCAGCAGTTCCTCGACATCCTGCCAGCGCTTGGGATGGCGCGAGCCGGGCACGTTGGAGTGGGCGTACTCGTCGACCAACAGCAGCTCCGGCCGCCGCGCGATGGCGCCGTCCAGATCGAACTCCAGCAGCGTCCGGTCGCGATAGGCGATGGGAGCCCGCGCCATCACCTCCATGCCGCGCAGCAGGCTTTCGGTCTCGCGACGGCCGTGGGTTTCGACCACGCCTACGACGACGTCGCCGCCCTCGGCCTTTCGGCGTCGGGCGGCGCGCAGCATCTCATAGGTCTTGCCGACCCCGGGCGACATGCCGAGAAACACCTTCAGCCGCCCGCGCTTTCGCCGGGCGGCTGAAGCCGTCGGAACCGGGCCCGGGTCCAAGCCTCAGCCCGTCGGGAAGCGGGCGTCGAGCGCCCGGTTCGTGATCAGGACGTTCACGCGGGGTTGGCCGATGAAGCCCAGCAGCGGCGCCTCGACATTGGCCTCGATCACCTGGCGGACCTCCTCGACCGGAACGCCGCGCGCCTGGGCGACGCGCGGAGCCTGCAGCCGAGCGTATTCCGGCGAGACATGCGGGTCGAGGCCCGAGGCGGAGGTCGTGACCGCATCCGCCGGGATCACCGAGGCGCCCGTCTCGGCGCGGATCGCGTCGGCGTCCGTCTTCACGCGCTCGGCCAGATTCGGGTTGAGCGGGCCCAGGTTGGAACCCGAAGAGGCCGAGGCGTCATAGCCGTCTCCGGCCGCCGACGGCCGACCGTGCAGGTAGCGGGCCTCGGCGAACCCCTGGCCGACCAGGGCGGAGCCTCTGACCGTGCCGTCGGCGTCTCGGATCAGGCTGCCGTTCGCCTGGCTGGAGAAGGCCGCCTGGGCCACGCCGGTGACGGCCAGGGGATAGATCAGGCCCAGCAGGGCGGTGAACAGGGCGATCATCACGACCGCGGGGCGAAGAGCGTTCAGCATCAGAAGGTCGCCTTGAGGCTGGCCACGACCCGGCTCTCGTAGACCGCGCCGAAGTCGTGTTCGTCGGTGTCGTGCCAGCGGACGTCAAGCGCCAGCCGGTCCGTCAGGGCATAGGCCGCGCCGGCGTTCCACGTCGTGTAGTCGAAGTCGGACGACACCCACTGCCGACCCACCGCCCCGGAAACGGTCCAGCGGTCCGCGGGCTTCCAGGCCAGATTGGCCTCGGCATAGGTCGCCTCGTCCTCGGCGGCGCCGAAGTAGTCGGGTGACCATAAGACCGCCGCGCCGACGGTCACCGGGCCGATGGCGCGGGACGCCGCGGCCTTCAGCTCCACATAGTCGTAGTCGAGGCCGGACGGGTCATCATAGAGGTAGGCGACCGCGCCGAAGTCCCAGTCCCAGCCCGCGAACTGGGGCCGGAAGCCGGCGTAGAGGTCCGCTTCCAGCGACGTCTCGTCGTCGCCGGCGTAGGAGACGTTCGACGCCCAGGCGCCGGCGTAGAAGGTTCCGGATCCCAGATCGACGCCGGCTTGCAGCGCCGGGTCCTCCTCGGTCTGGCTGACGCCGCGAAAGACGTAGTCCGAGGTGACGCCGACGTTGAAGGCGACGTCCTGGGCGCGGGCGGAGCCGCAGAGGGCCAGGCCGAAGATGCCGGCGATGGCGACCAGGCCGAAGATCACGTCGTTGCGGCCGGAGGCGTGGGGAATGCGCTTGCGCATGGGATGAACTTTCACAGGAGGAGGATGCGGCTCAGGCGAGGCCGAGCCCGGAGACGACCAGATCGATCAGCTTGATGCCGACGAAGGGGGCGCCCAGACCGCCCAGGCCGTAGATCAGAAGGTTGCGGCCGAGCAGGGCGCCCGCGCCGATGGCCCGGTACTTCACGCCGCGCAGGGCCAGTGGAATGAGCGCCACGATCACCAGGGCGTTGAAGATCACCGCCGACAGGATGGCGCTCTCTGGGCTGGCGAGCCCCATGACGTTCAGCGCGCCGAGCGACGGCAGGGCGACCACGAACATGGCCGGGATGATGGCGAAATATTTGGCCACGTCGTTGGCGATCGAGAAAGTGGTGAGGGCGCCGCGCGTGATCAGCAGCTGCTTTCCGACCTCGACGATCTCGATGACCTTGGTCGGGTCTGAGTCCAGATCGACCATGTTGCCGGCCTCGCGCGCGGCCTGGGCCCCGGTCTGCATGGCCACGCCGACGTCGGCCTGGGCCAGGGCCGGGGCGTCGTTGGCCCCGTCGCCGCACATGGCGACAAGCCGCCCCTTGGCCTGCTCGGCCTTGATCAGGCGCATCTTGTCCTCGGGCGTGGCCTCGGCGAGGTAGTCGTCGACCCCGGCTTCCGACGCGATGGCGGCGGCGGTCACCGGATTGTCGCCGGTGATCATGACGGTGCGCAGTCCCATGCGGCGCAGGTCGGCGAAGCGTTCCTTCACGCCCGGCTTGACCACGTCCTTCAGGTGGATGACGCCGACCAGCGCCCCGTTCTGGGTGACGGCCAGGGGCGTGCCGCCCGAGCGGGCGATGCGCTCGACGGCCTGGCGAAACTCAACCGGGGCCTGGGCCTCGGCGAGGTCCAGCGACTTCAGCACCGCATCGACCGCGCCCTTGCGCCAGGCTTCCTTGCCGGCGTCCACGCCCGACTGGCGGGTGGTGGCGCTGAAGGGGATGGCCGTCGCGCCCTCAGGCAATTCGGCGACGACGCCGGCGTTCCGGCCCAGGTCGATGATCGAGCGGCCCTCGGGCGTCTCGTCGGCGAGCGAGGCCATGACGGCGGCGCGCAGAGCCGCCTCGGGGCGTACGCCGGGGGCCGGGATGACCTCGGTGGCCATACGGTTGCCGAAGGTGATGGTGCCGGTCTTGTCCAGCAGCAGGGTATCGACGTCGCCCGCCGCCTCGACCGCCCGGCCCGAGGTGGCCAGCACATTGACCTTCAGCAGCCGGTCCATCCCGGCGATGCCGACGGCCGACAGCAGCCCGCCGATGGTCGTCGGGATCAGGGTGATGAACAGGGCGCCCAGCACGATCGGATCGAGATCGATGCCGGAATAGGCGCCCAGTCCGACCAGGGTCACGACCGCGATCAGGAACACCAGGGTCAGTCCGGCCAGCAGCACGGCCAGGGCCAGTTCGTTCGGCGTCTTGCGACGGTCCGCGCCCTCGACCATGGCGATCATGCGGTCGAGGAAGGTCGAGCCGGGCTTGGCGGTGATGCGCACCTTGATCCAGTCCGACACCACCGTCGTGCCGCCGGTCACGGCCGAGCGGTCGCCGCCGGATTCGCGGATCACCGGCGCGCTTTCCCCGGTGATGGCGGCCTCGTTGACCGAGGCGACGCCCTCGATGATCTCGCCGTCCGAGGCGATGACGTCGCCGGCCTCGACCAGGATGATGGAGCCTATCTCCAGCTCGTGCGCCGGGGTCGGAACCACCGTGCCGGTCTGGGGATCGACGATCAGCTTGGCCATTGTCGTGACCCGGGTGGCGCGCAGGCTGTCGGCCGCCGCCTTGCCCCGCCCTTCGGCGACGCTCTCGGCGACGTTGGCGAACAGCACCGTGGCCCAGAGCCAGAGCGCGATCTGCAGCGCGAAGCCGAAGCCTTCGCCCGACGCGATCTCCGCCGCCGCCGACACCGTGGCCAACAGGGCCACGATCCATGTGGTGAAGATCACCGGGTTGTTGAGCAGCTTGACGGGGTTCAGCTTGACGACGGCGTCGCCCAGAGCCCGGCTCAGCTGGGCGCCGGACATGCCCCCCGCCAGGGTGGAACGCGGCGCGTCGATGGACATGTCGGTCATGTCGTGAGGTCCGATCTGGATCAGAGACCGGCCACGACCTGGAGCATGTCGAAATGCTCCACGATCGGGCCGAGCGCGAGGGCCGGGAAGAACTGCAGGCCCCCCAGGATGAGGATGACGCCGATCACCAGGCCGATGAACAGCGGGCCGTGGGTCGGCATGGCGCCCGCCGACGGCGCGAGCTTTGGCTTGACCACCAGGGCGCCGGCGACGGCCAGCACGGCGATGGCAGGAACGAAGCGGCCCAGCAGCATGGCCAGTCCCTGCGTCGTCGCCCACCACGGACCGCTGGCGGTCAGGCCCGCGAAGGCCGAGCCGTTGTTGGCGGCCGCCGAGGTGTAGCCATAGAGGATTTCCGACAGCCCGTGCGGCCCGTCGTTCAGCAACCCCTCCAGGGCGGTCGGCAGCACGGCGGCGACGGCGCCGAAGCCGAGGATCGCCAGCGGCAGCACCAGAACCGCCAACATGGCGAACTGGATTTCGCGCGCCTCGATCTTCTTGCCCAGATACTCCGGCGTGCGTCCGACCATCAGGCCGGCGACGAAGACGGCCAGCACGGCCATCAGCACCATGACGGCGATGCCCGAGCCGATGCCGCCGGGCAGGATCTCGCCCAGCTGCATCAGGAAGATCTGCAGGCCACCGCCCAGAGGCATATAGCTGGCGTGCATGGAGTTGACCGAGCCGTTGGAGGCGCCCGTCGTCATGGTCGCCCAGGCGACGGAGGACGGCACGCCGAAGCGGACCTCCTTGCCCTCCAGGTTCTGCGAGGCCTCGACGCCCGCCGCCGCCAGCGACGGCACGGTCTGGGTCTCGATCGCATACAGGGCCGCCGCCGACGCCGAGAGCAGGATCAGGGCCGCGATCACCAGGGCGCGCACGTCCTTCTTGGCCAGCACGCTGCGGCCGAAGGCGAAGAAGGCCGCCCAGCCCAGCACATTGATCGACACCGCCGTGATGAAGTTCGTCAGCGGCGTCGGGTTTTCCAGCGGATGGGCCGAGTTGACGTTGAAGATGCCGCCGCCGTTGATGCCCAGCTGTTTGATGGCTAGCTGGCTGGCGGTCGGGAACAGGCTGAGGGTCTGCTGACCGCCCTCCATGGTCGTCGCCGTGGCCGAGGCCTCAAGCGACTGCACCACGCCCAGGCCCGCCAGGACGAGCGCCAGAACGAACGACAGGGGCAGCAGGACGTAGAGTGTCGTGCGCGTCACGTCGGCCCAGAAGTTGCCGACGCCCTGGCCGCGATCGGCCACGAAGGCTCGGGCGAGCGCGGCCGCTATGGTCGCGCCGGTCGCCGCCGACAGGAAGTTCTGGACGGTCAGGCCCAGCATCTGGCTGAGCGTCGACATGGTGGTTTCGCCGCCATAGGCCTGCCAGTTGGTGTTGGTGACGAAGCTGACGGCGGTGTTGAACGCCAGGTGGGCGTTCAGCCCCTCGAACCCCTGCGGGTTCAGCGGCAAGACGCCTTGCAGCCGCAGGATGGCGTAGAGCGCGACGAAGCCCGCCGCGTTGAAGGCCAGAAGCGCGCCCGCATAGCCGAGCCAGCCCTGGCTGCGGCTCGGATCGACGCCCGAGGCCTTGTAGAAGACGCCCTCCACCGGCTTCAGCACCGGGTCGAGCCAGGTCCGCTCGCCGTTCCAGACGCGCGACATATAGACCCCGATCGGCCAGCCCAGCAGGCAGGCCAGACCAAGGGTCAGGGCGATCTCCGCCCATCCTTGAATGTTCACGACGCGGCTCTCCTAGAACCGCTCGGGCCGCAGCAGCGCCGCGACCATGTAGCCGGCGACGACGACCGCGCCGACGCCCCAAAGCAGACCAAGCGCCATCGTCAGATCCGCTTCAGTCCAGCGGCGAGCGCGGCGAAGAGCACGAACGCCCCGCCGCCGACGCCTAAGAAAATCACATCGGCCATGCCGCGCTCCCTGTGTTCAACAGGGAAAGATCAGACGCCGTCACCGCATAAGGGAGCCATTCGGAGTTACGACCCGACGCGTAAGCTGCGCGTAAAGACCAGGGCTCTCAGCCGATGCGCGCCGATCGAAACTCGGACCTTTCGCCCGTCAACCGACGATCCGACGCGCAGCAGCCAGATCGGCACAAAGACTGCCCGTCCAGGTACGGGACGACCCAGCTCAGGTGCCTCTCCTGACCGAGGGTCGATCCAGGACGTCGTCGCGCAGAGGCGTCATCGTGGACAGATCCCAGTCGGCCTCGACGAAGGGTTTGCGGGTCGGATCGCCGACCGCGGGATAGCCGCCGACCTCGCGCTCGTGGTCGATGATCTCGCCGCGCCCTTCGGCCACCTCGGCGATCAGCAGGACGTCGCGCTGGTCGCGGTCCCACGGGCGGGCGCCGACGTTGCGTAGGACCGAGACCTGCACGTCCACCGCCGGGATCGGCTGGAGGCCTTCCCACCACACCGGCGGGCGGCGCGTCTCGATGATGCGGGCGTCGGTCGTGGTGTAGCGGCCGAACATGCGCAGGGGCTCGCCGACCTGATCGACCGCGATGTTGTCGCGGCCATAGTATTCCACGTCGCCCGCGCCGCCGATCATCATGAAGGCCAGATGCTCGGTCGGGGTCGACGGCCCGGCGCGCAGGACATTGCCGACGACGGTCATCTTGCCGACCTCGAATGGGACGGCGCCCCATTCTTCCGGAGCCAGGTTGTAGTGGATGGCGCGCGGGCCGGGATTGTAGATCAGGTTGTTGGCGATGATGCCGTGCACCCCGCCCTTGAACAGGGGGCTGCGCTCATAGTTGTGGGCGTACAGGTTGCCGACGATCAGCAGTCCGGTGACGTTGTCGTGGATCAACGAGCCCTTGGAGTGTTCGCCCTTGGAATGGGTCGAATAGGCCAGGCTCTCGCCAGAGATGTTGTTCGAGAAGGTGATGTTGTGGCTGGTGCCCGCGCGCCATTCCTCGGGCGTCGTGCCGGTGAAGCGCGGGCCCGACGCCGACAGGTTCTCGTCGGTGGCCCAGGTCAGGCTGTTGTGGTCGATGATGACGTTATGGGCGCCGACGGTGGCGATGCCGTCCTCGTCCCAGCCGCTCATCCACTCGCCGCCGGCGGAGCCCGGGCGGATGCGCAGATGCTGGACGATCACGTCGTGGCCGCGGATGTCCATGCCGCCTCGGATCAGGGTGATGCCCGGCGACGGCGCGGTCTGGCCGGCGATGGTGATGAAAGGGTTGCGCAGGACCAGGGTCTTCTTCTGCAGATCGATGACGCCGCCGACCTCGAAGACGACGATGCGCGGCCCCTCGGCCTCGATGGCTTCGCGCAGCGACCCCGGCCCTTCGGAGGCCAGGGTGGTCACCCTGATTATGCGCCCGCCGCGTCCGCCCGGCGTCGTCGCGGCCCATCCCAGGGCGCCTGGGAAGGCCAGGGGCGCGGTCGGTTGCGCCTCCTGCGCCTGGCGCCGACCGAAACAGGGGAACTGGGCCAGTGCGGCGGTCGGCGCCGTCATGATAACGACGAGCGCGGCGAGGGCGGCGAACGGGCGGGTCAGGCGCATGATTTTCATCCTATGGCGGGCCGCACATTAAGCGGAACCTGATTCGCGGATCGTCGGAATCGCCAAGCGATCCCTCCTCAACCGACCAGGCTCCAGGCGCGAAGGTCTGGTCGGGATTCAAATTGACACCGGTTTCCTTCCTGCGCAATGTCCGCCTCAACCGGGGAGGATGCGTGGCCCACGCGCACGACAGTTCAAGCGTTTCGCCGATTGCCCGCGCCTTCGTGGAGGCCCGCAAGCGCGGGCGCGCCCTGCCCGACTATCCCGGCGCCGAACCCGCCAGTCTGGCCGCCGCTTATGCGATCCAGGACGACGCCGTCGCGCTGTGGCCGGACCGGATCGCGGGCTGGAAGTTGGGCCGCGTGCCTCCGCCTTGGGACGCCCGCTTCGGCGCCGGGCGGCTGGCCGGGCCGATCTTCGAACATCAGGTCCAGACCACGGCCGAGGCGGTCTTTCCGGTGATCGACGGTGGCTTCGCGGCGGTCGAGGCAGAGTACGTGCTGGTGATGGGCGAAGACGCGCCGGACCGTGCCGGCTGGACGGCGGACACGGTCGGCGAGCTGGTTTCCGACCTGCGTCTGGGCATGGAGATCGCCGGCAGCCCGTTCGCAGGTATCAACGACCATGGACCGGCCGTCACGGCGTCCGACTTCGGCAACAATCAGGGCCTGATCCTGGGCCCCTCGGTTGCGGACTGGCGCGGGCGTCTGGAGCGGCTGACCTGCCGCATGGAGATCGACGGCGCCGAGGTGGGGCGCGGGGGCGCCATGAGCGTGCCGGGTGGCCCGCTGGACTCTCTGGCCTTCCTGCTGAACCTTCTGCATGCGCGGGGGCGCGTTCTGGAGGCCGGGCAGCTGATCTCGACCGGCGCGGCGACCGGGGTGCACCGCATCTTCGCCGGCCAGGACTGTCGGGCGGACTTCGGCCCGGACGGTAGCCTGTCGGCGCGGGCCGTGGCTTGGGGAGCGGACGGATGACGGCGACGCGACGCGGACTGGCGCTGGGCGCGCTGGGCTTGAGCGGACTGGCGGCCTCGGGCTGCGCGCCGACGGCGCGGGCGGGCGCTGCGACCCGGTTCAAATGCGTGGACGTGCACCCCGCCGACTATCCGACCGTCGAGGCGGTGAAGTGGATGGGCGAGGAGCTGTCGCGCCTGACCGACGGCCGGCTGGGCGTGCGCCAGTTTCCGGCCGGCCAGCTGGGCACCGAGGACGACTCCATCGGCCTGACGCGGTTCCAGGCGGTGGACGTGTGCCGCGTGGCGGTGGCGGCGCTGAACAACGCCTTTCCAGAGACCCGCATCCTGGCCCTGCCCTATGTCTTCCGCTCGGTCGCCCACGTGCGCGCCGTGGTGGACGGACCGATCGGCACGGACCTGCTGAACGTGTTCGAGGGCCGTGGGCTGGTGGGCCTGGCCTATTACGACGCCGCGCCGCGCAGCTTCTACAATGTGCGGCGGCCGGTGGCGGAGCCGGGGCAGCTGCGGGGCCTGAAGATCCGGGCGCCGCAGTCCGACATCTTTCTGGAATCGATCCGAGCCATGGGGGCCAATCCGACGCCGCTGACGTTCGGCGCGGTGTTCTCGTCCCTGCAGACGCATCTGATCGACGGGGCCGAGAACAACTGGCCCAGCTATCAGTCCAGCCGCCAGTTCGAAGTGGCCCGCTTCTGGAGCGACACTCAACACTCGTTCTCGCCCGACGCCCTATTGATGTCCAAAGCCAGCATGGAGCGGCTGAGCACGTCCGATCGCGATCTGGTGCGCGATGTGGCGCGGCGCTCGGTGCAGGTCATGCGCCCGTTGTGGGATGCGCGCGAGACCGAAGCGCGGGCCAAGGTGGTCGAGGCGGGCACAGTGGTGACGCAGGTCGACCGTGAGGCGTTCGCCGCCTCAGTCACGCCCGTTCTGGACAAACACCTTGCCGATCCCGTGCTGGCCCGACTGCACGACCGCGTGACGACGACGGCCGGATAAGGCCGCGAACAGAAACGGCTTCGAGAGGGAGGAGCCCATGAGCGACCCTTCGCCCGCGCCCCGGCGCGCGCTGGACGGATTGGCGGCCCTGGCCCTGGGCGCGGCCGGCGTGTGCCTGGTCGGCATGGCCCTGGTCCAGGCGTGGCAGGTGTTCGCCCGCTATGTGCTGAACGACAGCCCGGGCTGGACCGAGCCGGTGGCCCTGCTGCTGATGGCGTTGGCGGTCATGCTGGGCGCGGCGGTGGCCGTGCGGCGCGAGAGCCATTTCGCCTTCCAAGGGTTCCGCGACGCCCTGCCCGCACCGCTGAAGGCGGCGGCCAAGACGCTGTCGCGCCTGATCACCCTGGCGGCCGGCCTGGGGCTGCTGGCCTACGGCGCCTGGCTGATGATCGACGACTGGGACGTGGCCATGGCGGGGGCGCCGCTGCCGTCCGGGTTGAAGTTTGCGGGCCTGGCCGTCGGCGGAGCGCTGATCGCCCTGTTCGCCATTGAGCGGCTGGTGACCGGCGACTTCGTCGATGGGCGGACGGAGGACTGAGCCGTGGAATATCTGATCCTGTTCGGCGTCCTTTTCGGCCTCTTGGCGATCGGCGTGCCGGTGGCCTTCTGTCTGCTGGCCTCGACGCTGGCGACGGTGCTTTACCTGCTGCTGCCGCCGGTGGTGGTGTTCCAGCAGATGGGCTCCGACATGGGCTCAGTCGCGCTTCTGGCCATCCCCCTGTTCATCTTTACCGGCGAGCTGATGATGAAGGGCGGTCTGGCGGATCGCATGATCGCGCTGGCCTCCTCCATGGTCGGCCATGTGCGCGGCGGTCTGGGCCAGGTGACGGTGGTCGGCTCGACCCTGTTCGGCGGAGTCTCGGGCAGCGCAATCGCCGACGTCTCGGCCATCGGCGGCACCATGATCCCGCAAATGCAGACGCGGGGGTACCAGTCCGACTATGCGGTGAACGTGACCATCTCGGCTGCGCTGGTGGCGCTGCTGGTGCCGCCGTCGCACAACATGATCCTGTACTCGGCGGCGGCCGGGGGCGGGGTGTCGATCTCGGACCTGTTCGCCGCGGGCATCATCCCCGCCCTGCTGCTGGCGGGCGCCCTGATGGTCACGGCCTACGTCATAGCGCGGCGCAGGGGATATGCGGCCGAGGCCTTCCCCGGCTTCGGCGTGGTGGCGACGCGGTTCGTGGCGGCGATCCCGGGGCTGATGCTGGTGCTGATCATCTTCGGCGGCATTCGGGCGGGCGTCTTCACGGCGGTGGAGAGCGCCTCGATCGCGGCGGTCTATGCGGCCGTCATCACCGGCCTGGTCTATCGCCACCTGTCCTGGGAGGGGTTCAAGGCGGCCTGCACCGGCGCGGCGCGGACGGCGGGGGCGGTGCTGTTCATCATCGGCACGGCCGGGGCGTTCGGCTGGCTGATGGCCTACCTGCAGATCCCGGCCCAGATGGTCGAGCTGCTGCAGGTGCTGACGGACAATCCGATCCTGATCCTGCTGCTGATCAACGTCATCCTGCTGATCCTCGGCACCTTCATGGACATGGCGCCGCTGATCATCATCTGCACGCCCATCTTCCTGCCGGTGGCCAAGGCTTTCGGGGTCGATCCCGTCCAGTTCGGAGTGATCCTGCTGCTGAACTGCGGGATCGGCCTGATCACGCCGCCGGTGGGATCGGTGCTGTTCGTCGGCTCCGCCATCGCCCGCGTGCCGATGACGGCGGCGCTGAAGACGATCTGGCCCTTCTGGCTGGCTTGCGCCGCCGTGCTGATGCTGGTCACCTTCGTGCCCGCGCTCTCGCTCTGGCTGCCCTCGTTGATGAAATGAGTCTTTTCCTAGAGCCGCAGGCCAGCCGCCGGTGGGACTGCGTCGCCCTGGGCGAGGTCATGTTGCGGCTTGATCCCGGCGAGGCGCGCATCCGGTCGGCTCGGAGCTTTCAGGTCTGGGAGGGCGGTGGCGAGTACAATGTGGCGCGCAGCCTGGCCGCCACCTTCGGACGCCGCACGGCGGTACTCACGGCGCTTCCCGACAACGACCTAGGTCTGTTGTGCAAAGACCTGATCCGGGCGGGCGGCGTCGACGACGGTGCAATCCTGATGCGCTCCGCCGACCCGGTGGGACGCCACGTCCGCATGGGCCTGAACTTCACCGAGCGCGGATTCGGCCCCCGAGCCGCCTTCGGTCTGTCGGATCGCGCCCGCTCCGCAGCATCCGGGATCGGGTCCGACGATTTCGACTGGCCGCGACTGCTCGGGGAGACCCGGTGGCTGCACACTGGCGGCATCTTCGCCGCCCTGTCCGACACTACGGCCCAAGCCGCCATCGCGGCGGTGCGCGCGGCACGCGACGCCGGCGCCGTCGTCAGCCACGATCTCAACCATCGCGCCAGCCTCTGGGCCGCGCACGCCGACCCCGACGCCGCCCGACGCGTCAATCGCGAGATCGCGGAGATGGCCGACGTGCTGTTCGGCGACGAATACGCCTATCAGGACTGCATGGGACTCGAGCGCGGTCGGGACAGGACGCATCCTCTGGATTCCGCCCCCCTCGACGATCTCGTGCCCCGTCTGCGCGAGGCCTTCCCGCGCGCCTCGACCTTCGCGGCGACGCTGCGCGATCCCCATTCCGCCAGCCGAAACGGCTGGGGCGCCGTTCTGTGGCTTGACGGCGTTCGATATGAGGTTCCAGCGCGCGACGTCGAGGTTCTGGATCGTGTCGGCGGCGGCGACGCCTTCGCCGCCGGGATCATCCACGCTCTGCTCGACGGCCGGGGCGGCGATGAAGCCGTTCGACTGGGATGGGCGCATGGCGCGCTCGCCATGACGACGCCGGGAGACAATGCTGTCTGCTCTGCCAAGGAAGTCGAAAGACTTGCGGCGGGGGGCTCGGCGCGAGCGGTGCGTTAGTCCCTCCGCGGCGATCAGAAGCTCATCCGGCGACATCCCGGAGTGCAGCGCCATGAAGGGCGATCCCAGTCTTGGGCTCCAGGTTGAGACGCATCCGTTAAGGCGTCAGGCTCCGACAAAAAAGTCCGGTCCGCCTCGGAATAGCGGACCGGCCCCAGTCGTCTCCTCAGGAGAGGATGTAGGTCAGAAGCGGGCGCGGGCGCCGATGTAGAACTGACGTCCGGTGTGATGGTAGACCGAGGTGCTCTGCCGGGTGTCGTCGCCGACCCACTGATGGTTGAACTCATCGGTCAGGTTGATGGCCTCGAACGTGAGATCCAGCTGGTCGGTCACCTTGAACGAGGCGGAGGCGTCCAGGTTGAACGTCTCCATCTTGCCTTCCTGGGCGTTGCCGTTCCGGCCCGGAATGTTCTGCAGATATTGATCCCGCGCCGATCCCGACACGCGCGCCGAGAAGCGGTCGTCCTCGTAGTAGAGCGTGGCGTTCCATGACTCAGGCGACAGGTTGATCAGGTCCGCAGTGACGAAGGTCGAACACAGGGCGTCGTTGCAGTAGTCGATCTCGCTTTCGACGCGGGTATAGTTCACCTGCACCCCCGTGTTGCCCAGCGGCCCGGGTAGGAAGCGGAACGGCTGCTGCCAGCTGATCTCGAAGCCCTTCAGAGGGCCGCCCTCGGTGTTCACTGCGCTGGTCAGCTGGAAGATGGTCGAGGAACTGCAAACCCCGGTGCAGAAGGCCGGCGCGAAGGCCGACGGGTTCAGCGCCGTCAGGTCCGAATATGGCAGGTCCTGCCGCAAGATCTGAATGTAGGTGTCGATGTCTTTGTAGAAATAGGCGAAAGACAGCAGGCTTTCCGGCGCGAAATACCATTCGATCGAGAAGTCGTAGGTGTCGGCGCGGAACGGCTCCAGCTTCACATTGCCGATCGAGGCGGTGAAGTTCGGGCCGGAGGCGTTCAGCGACGTGGTGGGCACCAGGTAGTTGGTTCCCGCCAGCGTGTTGCCGATCTGCGGGCGGGCCATGACCTTTGCCGCGCCGAACCGGACCAGCAGGTCGTCCATGGGCTCGAACACCAGGTTCAGAGACGGCAGGGTGTCGGTGTACTCGTGCTCACCGTTGACCAGGGTGCCGCCACCAGTCGAGCTGTAGCCTTCGGCGTAGATGCGGGTGGCGGCCTGACGCACGCCGACGTTGCCGCGGAACGGCATGCCCAAGAGGTCCGCGTCCCAATCCGCCTGGACGTAGAACGCCAGATCCTCCTCCTCGATGGACCGGTTCCCGCCCCGCGCGTTGCCGTTGGTCACGCTTGTCAGCCGGAAATCGCCGCCGGCCAATCCGGTGTCGCAGTTGCAGTAAATGTTGAACAGCTGAGCGATGGCGTTCAGGTCCGGCCGCAGCCAGTTGATCGCCCCCCCTGGGATCAGATCGCGCCCGAAGCCCGTCAGTTGGTTGGAGATGTCTGCCACTGAGGTTCCGCCGGGAAGCGCCGGCACCACCGTCTCGTCGGTGCGGCGGAACTCGAACGTGGTCGATTCATAGGTCTTGTAGTTGACCCCTGCCTTGACGGTCAGCCAGTCGGAGGCGTCGTACTCCACGTCGCCCTGCCACGACATGAAGACGTTGTCGGCCCCGTTCGGCCGCATGCGGATTTCCGACCGCGGCGTCGAGGCGGTCGAGGGGCGCCAAGACCATGCGGTCGGACTGGCGACGTCGACGCCGTAAGTGATGACCGGCGAGTTCATGTTCCCACGGAAGTCCCAGCCGTATCCATCGACGTCGTTGGCGTCGAGGGTCACCGTCGTCTGGATCGGGTTCTCGAAAGACGATTCAGCCCGCCCGATGTAGTAGCGACCACGCAGGCGATCGGTGAACTCGTGCTCTGCGGTGAAACTGACCTGAATGAACTCCGTCGAAAGCACGTCGAAGCGGCTTTCCGATCTCAGATCGACGTTGTCGAAAAGGCCATAGACCAGCATTCCGTTGTCGACGGCCGCATCGCGCACGATCACCTGCGTTTGGCCGCCCGCCGCCGCGTTGCGGCTGAACGAAAGGGCCTGGAGGAAGTCCTCCTGTCGCGTCGCGTCCAGCTTGGAATAGAGCACATCGACCGAGAACTGGGTCGTGTCGGCCGGTCGCCACTGGAACGAGCCGGTCACGCCCAAGCGTTCCTGCTCATGGGTCAATCGCCCATAGCGCGGCAATCGGGGGATGAAGACGTTGGCCTGGTTCGCGGTCTGATAGGCCGTCACGTTCGCAGGCGTGTTCGGCGCCCGAGGATTGCCGGTCGAGCAGTTCGCCGCGCTGGACCCCGTCGTTCCGCTGTTGCCCGGGTTCTGCGGCACGACGCCGATCGGGCTGCAGAAGCCGCCCGAACTGCCGGTGCCCGTCGCCGGAGCCCAGCGGACGGTGCTGAACCCTTCTTCCAGCAGGCTTCGCTCACTGTAGGCCACCGAGATCAAGGCCCCGAACTGGTCCTGGTCGCCGAAGGTGGTGCTGGCCAGCAGCGCCATCCGCGGATTCCACTGCTCGGACAGGTCGTTGTAGCCGGCCTGAGCGGAGAAGGCGAAGGCCTGGCCCGGATAGTCGAAGGGACGTGAGGCCTGCAGATCGACCGTCGCGCCCAGCGACCCCTCTTCCGTCTCCGCCGCCGCGGTCTTGCGGACCGTGATGGAGTTGAAGAGCTCGGACGCGAAGACGTTGAAGTCGAAGCCGCGGCCGCGGTTGGCGCCGCCTGAGGAATCGGTGCCGCCCGTGGTGGCCTGAGCCTCCATGCCGTTGATGCGGGTGCGGGTGAAGTCCGAGCCCAGGCCGCGGACGGTTATCGAGCGCCCTTCTCCCGCGTCGCGGTCGATGGCGACGCCCGGGACGCGCTGGATCGCTTCCGCCAGATTAAGGTCGGGAAAGTCGGCGATGTCCTCCGCAACGATCACGTCGACCACCGTCGCTTCACGGCGCTTGGCCGCGAGGCCGGCCTGAAGGCTGGCGCGATAGCCGGTGACCACGATCTCATCGACCTCGGTTTCCGGATCCTGCGACTGGGCGGCGGCGGCCATGACGCCGAACGTCATGGCCATAGCGAGGCCGGACGTGCCGGCGATCAGGCTGCGGCGAAGGGCGCGGGACGACCGCGCCGTGATGAACTGCGACATATGCCTCCTCCCAATGGGCATACAGGACGCCGGGGTTGCCCCGGTCTATCTGTTTATTGCGGCCCCACTCTGCGGCAGGCCGATTTGACACCGGTGTCAAATCCAGATGAAATTGACCTGACACCGGTATCAATCGGAGCCTAGACTCATGTCCGCCACTTCGGCAACCCCGTTCTCTCACGGCGCTCGGACCGCGCTTGCGGTGATGGTCACGACCGTTGCCGTTTCCGCACACTGGTCAGCCTGCTCCCAGCAACCGGCGTTTCCTGGAGCAGAGGGGGCAGGTCGGCACGCATTGGGTGGGCGAGGCGGTGTGGTGCTGAGGGTCACATCCCTCGCTGATTCAGGGGCAGGCACGCTGCGCGCGGCCATCGAGGCAGAAGGTCCGCGGACGATCGTCTTCGACGTCGGCGGCACCATCCGGCTGGCCTCGCCCCTGATCGTTCGTAATGGAAGGGTCACCTTGGCGGGCCAGACGGCGCCCGGCGGCGGGGTCGCCATCAGAGACCACCCCTTGATCGTCAGGGCCGACGACGTGGTGGTCCGCCACGTCCGTGCCCGGCTCGGCGACGAGAGCGACGTAGAGGCCGACGGCGTCTCCATCGAACGAGGTCGCCGCATCATCCTGGATCACGTCTCGGTCAGCTGGTCCGTGGACGAGACCCTGTCGATCGGCAGCCGGTATGACCCGCCGGAACGGGGCATCTACGACGTCACAGTGCAGAACTCGATCATCTCCGAATCGCTGAACGCCTCGGGTCACGCCAAGGGCGAGCACGGCTACGGTACCCTGGCCCGCGGCGGACACGGCGCGCGGATCAGCTTCGTCGGCAACCTGTGGGCCAGCCACCGCGCCCGTATGCCGAGGCCCGGGAACTACAATCCTCCGGACGTGGACCCGATCGGCCCCCTGTTCGAGTTCCGTCAGAACGTCTTCTTCAACTGGGGGGGCGCCCACGCGGGATACGATGCGGACACGGAGTCGATCTCGACCTACGCCTTCGTCGGCAACGCCTACCTGCCCGGGCCGGACAGCCGGGGTCGATGGGCCTTCGAGGAGTCGAACCCGTTGGCCCGGGCCTGGTTCGAGGGCAACGCCATGGCGGGGGTCGTGCCCGACGATCCCTGGAGCCTGGTGCGTTTCGACGGCGGTCCGGGGCAGCGTTTGGCGGTACGACCGGACTGGGCGGAGGCGGCGGACGCAGATGCCGATGCCACGACGGAGCGGGTGCTGGCGCATGCGGGCGCCTGGCCGCGCGACGCTGTGGATGCCCGCGTCGTCGACGGCGTGCGTCGGGGCGAGGGCCGGATCATCGACTCCCAGGTCGACGTCGGCGGCTGGCCGGAGTTGCGGCCGGGAGGGCCGTGGATCGACGCGGACGGCGACGGCATGCCGGACGACTGGGAGCGGGCGCAAGGGCTGAATCCGGAGAATGCGACGGATGGAGCGGCCGACCCCGACCGCGACGGCTACACCAACCTTGAAGACTGGTTGAACAGCCTGGTCTGAGCTCAGCGGGCCATCCAGCCGCCGTCGACGGTCAGGATCGTGCCATGGACATAGGCCGAGGCGTCCGACGCCAGAAACACCGACGCGCCCTTGAGGTCGTCGGGGGATCCCCAGCGTCCGGCCGGGATCCGGGCCAGGATGTCGCGGTTGCGCGTCTCGTCGGCGCGCAGGGCCTCGGTGTTGTTGGTGGCGAAGTAGCCGGGGGCGATGCCGTTGACGTTGATGCCCCTCCCCGCCCACTCGCAGGCCAGCAGCCGCGTCAGGCCGGCCAGACCGCTTTTGGACGCCGTGTAGCTGGGCACGCGGATGCCGCCTTGGAAGCTCAGCATGGAGCAGATGTTGAGGATCTTGCCGCCTCGGCCCGCATCGACCCAGGTTCTCGCCACGGCTTGAGACAGGAAGAAAGCCGACTTCAAATTGGTGTCGATCACCGCGTCCCAGTCTTCTTCGGTGAAGTCGAGGCTGTCGGCGCGGCGGATGATGCCGGCGTTGTTGACCAGGACGTCGATCGCGCCGACGGCGGCCGTCGCCTGGGCCACGACGTCGGCGATCGGCGACGTCGATCCCAGGTCGGCCGGGATGGCGTGCAGGGCACGACCGGCGTCGGCGACCAGCCGGGCCGTCTCGGCCGGCGCGGAGCGTCCCACGGCGACGATGTCGGCGCCGGCCTCCGCCAGACCGATGGCGATCGCCTGGCCCAGGCCTGTGTTTGCGCCCGTGACCAGCGCCGTGCGGCCGGTGAGATTGAACATGAGGCCCCGATATCCGCTGATGGCTGACGCTGGCGGCCATCCTGCCGCCCGCTGAGGATTGTGCATAGGTAACCGGTGTCATATCCTCAGGCAATGACGCGGACCCCTATGTTCCGCAAGGATAGGAACGCCATGAAGATCGCCCTGATCATCGAGAACAGCCAGGCCGCCAAGAGCGAGACCGTCCACAATGCCTTGAAGGCCGTGGTCGAGCCGCTGGGCCACGAGGTGCACCACTACGGCATGTATTCGGCCGACGACGAGGCGTCGCTGACCTACGTGATGAACGGCCTGCTGACCGGCATCCTGCTGAACTCCGGGGCGGCGGATTTCGTGGTCACCGGATGCGGCACCGGCGTGGGCTCCATGCTGGCGTGCAACGCCATGCCCGGGGTGTTCTGTGGCTTGGTGAACGATCCGACGGACGCCTTTCTGTTCGGCCAGATCAACGACGGCAACGCCATCGCCATGCCCTACGCCAAGGGCTTCGGCTGGGCGGCCGAGCTGAACCTGCAGGACTGCTATCGCAAGCTGTTCGAGGGCGAGCGCGGTCTCGGCTATCCCAAGGAACGGGCGGAGATCATGCGCCGGAACCGGAACATCCTGAAAGACCTGAAGGCCGTCACCTGCCGGGACATGCTGACTGTGCTCAAGACGGTCGATCAGGACCTGCTGAAATCCGCGATGGCGGGCGCGCGATTCTCCGATCTGTTCTTCGCCAACGCCAAGGACGAAGGCATCAGCGACCATCTGAAGTCCGTGATCGACGCCCGGGCGCCGCAGCCCGCCTGACCGATCAGGTGAACGGGGAAGCGGTCGAGTCGCGCTCCACTAGCTGAGGATCGACCGTCGGCTGGTCCAGTTCGGCGGGGTCCATACCCCGGAGCCGCGCCGTCAGCTTTTCGGCGGCCATGCGGCCCATGTCGCGTATCGGCAGGCGGACGGTGGTAAGGTTCGGCCAGACGCGCGACGCCATGGGCAGGTCGTCGAAGCCCACTATGGACAGGTCGCCGGGCACGTCGAGGCCTAGGTCCCGGGCCGCCTTCATCACGCCGATGGCCATCTCGTCGTTGCCGGCGAAGATGGCGGTCGGGCGATCCGGCAGAGCCAGCAGATCGCGGGCGGCCTCGACGCCGGACTCAAAGGTGTAGGCGCCTTGGCGCACCAGGTCGGGCGACAGCTCCAGCCCGTGCTCGGCCAACCCCTCGCGGAACCCCCTGCCCCGCTCATGCGACGAGCGGAAGGTTTCCGGGCCCGAGATGAAGGCGATGCGGCTATGGCCGAGCCCCGCCAGATGCCGGGCCGCGCGTGCGGCGCCGCGGCTGTCGTGCGTGACGACCATGGCGCCGACCTCGTCCAACGCCACCGAGGCGATGCGGACGTAGGGACAGTCCGCCGCCTTCAACGCCGCGACCACACGCTCGTCCTCGGAGACCGAGGGCGGCATGACCACGCCGAACAGCTTCTGGCGCACGACGAAGTTCCGGACGTCGTCCAGGAACGTCGGCGAGGCGCGATCGCAGGGATGCACGACCAGCTCCAGCCCCGAGCCGCGCACCCCGTCCAGCACACCCTGCTGCATGTTGACCACGTAGTTTGGGCTGGGGTTGTCGTAGATCATCCCGACCAGAAACGACCGCCGGAAGGCGAGACCACGCGCCTGGGGATCGGGGGTGTAGCCGTGCTCGGCGATGACGGCTTCGACGCGACGACGCGTCTCCGCCTTCACCGACGGCGAGTTGTTTATCACGCGCGATACGGTCTTCTTCGACACCTCCGCGAGCCGGGCGATGTCGTTGATCGTGGCGTGTTTCTGTCCGCGTTCCCAGTCGCTCAAGCGAGTTCTCGTCCGAGCGGCCTATCGCAGCCGCGTGATCGTCTCGGTAAAGGCAGGGCGGGCGCGATGCAAACGCGACGCCCCGCTCCAGTCAGATCTGCAAAGCCGACCATCTGCCTTGCTCCACGCCTTGTCGCATGCGACCACACGGCCATGCGGGGCGACGGCATTTCAACGGATGACGCCGACCTGCTGCTGGTCGGCGGCGGGCTGGCGAACGGGCTTCTGGCCCTGCGGCTGTCGCAGACCTGTCCGGACCTGAGAGTGCACCTGATCGAGGGCTCGGATCGGCTGGGCGGCAATCATACCTGGTCGTTCTTCTCCACCGATCTGACGCCTGACCAGACCGCCCGGATCGCGCCCATGGTGGCCCATCGCTGGCCGGCGTATTCGGTGCGTTTTCCGCGCACGCGACGGCGGCTTTCGACCGGCTATCTGACCGTCACGGCTGAGCGGTTCGACGCGGTGCTGCGACAGGCGCTGGGAGACGTCGTGCGGCTGTCGGCTCCCGTCGCCGACGTGTCTCCGCAGACCGTGACCCTGGCCGATGGAATCGTCTTGAGGGCAAAAGCTGTGGTCGATGGGCGAGGGCCGACCGCCACTCCCGACCTTGACCTCGGTTTCCAGAAATTCGTGGGGCTGGAGGTTCAGACCGCCGCCCCGCACCGCCTGACGGAGCCCATCATCATGGACGCCACGGTAGACCAGCTGGACGGCTACCGCTTCGTCTACACCCTGCCGCTCGATGACCGCACCCTGCTGATCGAGGACACGCGTTACGCCGATGGGGCGGAACTGGATCGCGCGGCCCTGCGACGCGACACCCTGACTTATGCGGCGGCGCAAGGCTGGCAGGTCCACGCGATCCTGCGCGAGGAGGACGGCGTTCTGCCGGTCGCCCTGGGCGGAGATCTGGCCGCTCATTTCGAGCGCATGGGGCCCACGCCCCTGGCCGGTCTGCGCGCGGGTCTGTTCCACCCGACCACCGGCTATTCTCTGCCCGACGCGGTTCGGTTGGCGGACCGCCTGGCCCAGGCGATCGCCCGCGACGGACCGGAAGCGGCGGCTGAAGCGCGGGCCCACGCGCTGGAACTGTGGCGCCGGCGCGGCTTCTACCGCATGCTGAACCGGCTGCTGTTTCACGCGGCGCAGCCGGGCCAGAGGTATAAGGTTCTGGAGCGCTTCTATCGGCTGCCCCAGCCGCTGATCGAGCGCTTCTACGCCGCAGGGTCAACTTGGGCCGATCAGGCTAGGGTTCTGGTGGGCAAGCCGCCGGTGCCGATCGGGGCCGCGCTGGGCGCCCTGTTTGAACGAGGACGTGACTGATGCGGGCTGCGGTGATCGGGTCGGGTTTCGGGGGCCTGGCGCTGGCCATCCGCCTGCAGTCTGAGGGCGTCGCCACGACGGTGTTCGAGGCCCGGGACAAGCCCGGCGGCCGCGCCTACGTCTATCAGGACAAGGGCTACACGTTCGACGCCGGTCCGACGGTGATCACCGATCCGTCGGCCCTGGAGGAGCTGTTCGCCTTGAGCGGGCGCAAGCTGTCGGACTACGTCGAACTGCTGCCCGTCACCCCCTTCTACCGGCTGGCCTGGGAAGACGGCGACGTCTTCGACTACGTCAACGACCAAGCCGAGCTGGACCGCCAGATCGCGGCGCGCGATCCGGCCGACGTCGAGGGCTATCGCCGGTTCCTGGCCTATTCGGAGGAGCTGCTGAGCGCCGGCTATCTGAAGCTGGGCTCGGTCCCCTTCCTCGACTTCGGCAGCATGGTGAAGGCCGCGCCCGACCTGATGCGGCTGCAGGCGTGGCGGTCGGTGCACGACAAGGTGTCGGAGTTCATCAAGGACGACCACCTGCGCCAAGCCTTCAGCTTCCATTCCCTGCTGGTGGGCGGGAACCCCTTCGCCACCTCGTCCATCTATGCCCTGATCCACGCGCTGGAGCGCAAATGGGGCGTCTGGTTCCCGCGCGGCGGCACGGGCGCCCTGATCCAGGCCATGGTGCGCCTGCTTCAAGATCTCGGCGGCGAGATCCGGCTGAGCAGTCCCGTCGAGCGCATCGACATGGCCGGCGACCGCGCGACGGGCGTGACCGTGGGCGGAGAAAGTCTCCCCTTCGACATGGTGGCCTCCAACGCCGACGTCGTGCACACCTATCGCCGCCTGCTGGGTCAGGATCCGCGCGGCCGTAGCGAGGGCGCCCGCCTGGCCACGCGCCGCCACTCCATGTCGCTGTTCGTGATCTATTTCGGGCTGAAGCGGAAACATCCGGACGTCCGCCACCACACAGTCATCTTCGGGCCGCGGTATCGCGAGCTGATCGCCGAGATCTTCAAGGGGCCGGACCTGCCCGACGACTTCTCCCTGTATCTGCACGCGCCGACGCGCACCGATCCGTCCCTGGCGCCGGAAGGCTGCGACGCTTTCTACGTGCTGGCGCCGGTGCCGCACCTGGCCGCGGCCGACCTGGACTGGGAGGTCGAGGGCCCGCGCTATCGCGACCGCATCCTGGCCTATCTGGAAGAGCGCCACATCCCCGGTCTGGCGGCCGATCTGGAGACGTGCCGGATCTTCACCCCCTTCGATTTCCGCGATCAGTTGAACGCGCACAACGGGTCGGCTTTTTCGCTGGAACCGATCCTGACGCAGAGCGCCTATTTCCGCGTCCACAATCGCGACGACCGCATTCCGAACCTGTATTTCGTCGGCGCCGGGACCCATCCAGGGGCCGGGGTTCCCGGCGTCGTCGGCTCGGCAAAGGCCACGGCGGGGCTGATGCTCGAGGACGCGAGACTGCCTGCATGACCGACGCCGTGCTGGAGCACAGCCGGGACGCCATCGAGCGGGGCTCGCGCAGCTTCGCCGTGGCCTCGCGCCTGTTCCCGGCCCACATCCGCGACGACGCCTGGATGCTGTATTCCTGGTGCCGGCACTGCGACGACGAGATCGACGGCCAGGTGCTGGGCCACGGCGCGGTCGGCGTCGATCCGGTTCTCGCGCGTCAGAAGCTGAACGAGCTGCGGGCTCGCACCGCCGCCGCCCTGGCCGGGGAGCCCACGACCGATCCCGTGTTCGCGGCCTTCCAGCGCGTCGCCGTCCGCCATGCCATCCCCGCGGAAGAGGCGATGGATCTGCTCGAGGGGTTCGAGATGGACGTCCTCGACCGGCGCTACGACACCTTGGAGGACACGCTCGACTACTCCTATCACGTCGCCGGCGTGGTCGGGGTCATGATGGCCCGCATCATGGGGGTGACGGATGCCCCGACCCTGCGCCGGGCCCAGGACCTGGGCCTGGCCTTCCAACTGACGAACATCGCCCGCGACGTGGTCGAGGACGCGCACGGAGGGCGAGTCTATCTGCCGGGCGCCTGGCTGGACGAGGCCGGGGTGCCCCGCGACCGCGTGCACGCACCGGAGCACAGGGCGGCCGTGGCCCAGGCGGCGCGCCGGCTGGTTCAGGCGGCGGAGCCCTTCTACGCCTCGGCCCGCTGGGGTCTGCGCGACCTCAACCCCCGCTCGGCCTGGGCCATCGCCACGGCCCGCGGCGTCTATCGTTCGATCGGCCGTCACGTCTCGCGCGCCGGACCGACCGCCTGGGACGGCCGCACGCGCGTGGACCGCACCGCCAAGCTGCTGCTGCTCGGTCGCGGCGGGCTGATCGCGGTGTGGAGCAAGACGCTTGACGCCTGGCGCACGCCGCCGCCGCGCCCGGCGCTGTGGACCCGCATCTAGATCAGCGCGCCGCGCGCCGCGTCTCCAGCACCCACGCCGCCGCAAGGCCGATGACCCCCACGCCCGCCAGCACGGCCCAGGCCGCGACCGTCGTCGTCGACAGGGGGCCTCGCCAGATGACGGCGCCATAGCCCTCGATCGCCCAGGCGTGGGGCGTGATCCAGCCTAGCTGGCGAAACGCCTCCGGCATCAGGAAACGCGGCGCCATCGATCCCCCCAGCGCCGCCATCAACAACACCACGAAGGTCGTCAGCGGCTGGGCCTGGTCCCGCGACCGGCACAGGGCGATCAGCCCCAGCCCCAGCCCCGCCGCCGCCAATCCGATCAGCGCCGCAGTCAGCGTCGCCGCGCCGATCTGCCAGAGGTCCAGCGGGGGCAGCCGGGTCCAGGCCGCCGCGAACACCGCAGCCGACTGCATCACCCCGACCGCCGTCAGCCAGACCGCGCGCCCGGCGAGGATGGGCGCCAGACCGCCTCCCGCCAGCGCCATGCGCGCCTGCAGCCCCGAGCGCCGCTCGTCCAGTCCCTGCATTGCGCCGTGCATGGCCGCGAAAAAGACGAACATCACGCCGACCGCCCCGGCGTAATAGGCCGACTGCACGTCGCCCTCCGGCCCGACCTCCGTCCGGACGACCGCGGGCCTCGGCGGCGCCGCGACCCCGGCCAGGGCGGCGGCGACCGGCTCCAGCCGGGCCTGCAGCGCCGTGGCGGCCACGGTGCGGTCGGCCGCCGCGATCACCTCCAGCACCGGCCGTCCGTCGGGTCCCGGCCGGATCAGCACGCCCGCGTCGACACGGCCTTCGATCACGGCGGCGCGCGCGGCCTCGGCGTCGTCCACGACCTGCAGCCGGCCTTCCAGCACCCGTTCCACGGCGGGCCGCGCCGACGCCGACCCGACCCCATCATGCAGGGCGACGGCGGACTCGATCTCGCCCCGCGCCCCGGCCCCGAAGATGGCCGAGAACATCAGAAACACCAGCGGCGGCAGCAACAGCGTCAACGCCACCCCCGGCAGGTCGCGCAGAAACCCCCGCGCCCAGGCGCCCACCACCGCGATCATGCCGCCTCGCGCGTCAGGGTCAGCACCAGGTCGTCGACGCCGGGTCGGCGGATGGTGACCTCGCCGCCCTCCGCGTCGATCAGGTCCGACAGGCTGCGCGCCCGCGCCAGGGCGCCCTCGGCCAGCACGCTCCACTCGCGGCCGTCCTCCCTGCCGCTCAGCCCCGCGCGCGTCAGCCGCGTCCGCGTCGCCTCGCTGGCAGGCGCGGGAAAGGCGACCGTCAGCAGCCGGCGCCCGCCGAAGGCGTCCTTCAGCAGAGTCTCCGGCGGTCCCTCCGCCACCACACGCCCCGCGACCAGCACGGCGGCCTGATCCGCGACGGCCGCCACGAACTCCGCGTCATGGCTGACCAGCAGGCATCCGGCTCCCGCCTCCGCCGCCGCGCGCAGGGCCCGGGCCAGGGAGTCGCGCGTGCCGGCGTCCACGCCCTCGGTCGGCTCGTCGGCGACGATCAGCGTGGGGCGCCCCACCAGCGCCCCGGCCAGGTTGGCCCGGCGCCGCCATCCGCCGGACAGGGCGCGCACCGGCCGGTCGGCCATCGGCGTGCAGTCCGTCAGGCGCAGCGCCGCCTCGACGGCCTCGGCCCGCTCGGCGCGGGGCACGCCGCACAGCCGCGCCATCACCGCGACGTTCTCGCGCGGCGTCAGGGCGGGGAACAGGGCGCTGTCCTGCGGCGCCAGGCCGATCCGCGCCGCGCCCGGCGGACGTCCGCCCACGGCCACCTCGCCCTCCCGCAGCGGGATCAGCCCGCACGCCGCCCGCACCGCCGTCGACTTGCCCGCCCCGTTGACGCCCAGCAGGGCGCAGATGCGGCCCGCCGGCACCGTCAGGTCAAGGCCGCGCAGGACCGGCGTCGGGCCATAGCCGCACGCGACGCCGCTCAGGAGCAGCGCCGGCGCGGCCTCAGACGGCCCCGGCATGCCGGAACAGGTCGATCACATAACGGGTCATCGGATCGTCGGGTCCCGCCGCCTCCGCCGCCTTGGTCAGGGACTGGCGCACTGCGGCGCGCACCCGGCCCTCGCCCCAGACGTCGACGAAGGTCAGCATCCGCCCGTCCTTGCCCACGTCCTTGCCGACCTCGGCCGACGTGGCGTTCACGTCCAGCAGGTCGTCGCACAGCTGGAAGGCAAAGCCGATCGCCCGGCCGAACTCGGTCATCCGCTCCAGCGCGTCGCCGCGCGCTCCGCCCAGCAGGGCGCCGCCCCGCAGGGCCGCCACGAAAAGTGCCCCCGTCTTCAGGTCGTTGATCCGGCGCAGGCCCGCCACATCGCGCGCCTCGCCCGCGTCGCGCAGATCGCGCATCTGTCCCTCGGCCAAGCCGTCGAACCCCACGGCTCCGGTCAGCAGATCCACCAGTTCCAGCCGCGTCTCAGCCGGAAGCGCGCCCGCCACCACGACACGCGTAGCCTCGGTCAGCAGGGCCACGGCGGCCAGGATGGCCGCGTCCTCGCCCAGCCTGCGATGCAGGGCCGGCGCGCCGCGACGCAGCTCGGCGTCGTCCATGCACGGCAGGTCATCCAACGTCAGCGAGGCGGCGTGAATCATCTCAACCACACAGCCGAAATCCAGGGCGTCGGCGGCACGACCGCCCACCTGCTCGGCCGCCATCATGGTCAGCACCGGCCGTACCCGCTTGCCGGGCGACAGCAGGGCGTCGCGCGCCGCCTGCGCCAGCTTGCCGTCGCTCGCCGGGATCAACCGCGGCAACCGTGCCTCGACGAGCGCGCGCAGGTCTTCGGGCGACGCCGGGTCCGGCGACTCGACGGCCATGGGCATGGCGCCGACGCTCCGCATTCACACCCTCCCCGACCTCGCGTTGCGGCCACGATGCGAACCGCTATTGTCGGCATGAGGCATCACGACCGTCTCGGATGCAAGCCGCTGGAGCCGATTCGGATGCCTTCCCCCGCCGACGACCTGATCCGGAGGAAGGACGAGCACATCGACCACGTCCTGGCCGGTCGCGGGCGCGCCTCGGTCGGCTCGGGCCTGGACGCCGTCCGCTTCTTGCATGAGGCCCTGCCGGATCTGGACCACGACGCGATCGATCTCTCGACCCGCTTGCTGGGCCGGCCGCTGGCCCTGCCCTTCCTCATCAGCTCCATGACCGGCGGGCCCTCGCGGGCCGAGGCGATCAACGCCCGGCTGGCGGAGGCGGCCCAGGCCCTGGGTCTGGCGCTCGCGGTCGGGTCGCAACGGGTGGCGTTGGAGACGAACGGCGGGCACGGTCTCGACGACGGCCTGCGCCGCCGCGCCCCGGACGTCCTGATCCTGGCCAACCTGGGCGCGGTCCAGTTCGCGCGCGGCTATGGGCTGGACCACGCGCGCCGCGCGGTGGAGATGATCGGCGCGGACGCCCTGATCCTGCATCTCAACCCCTTGCAGGAGGCGGTGCAGCCGGAGGGGGACCGCGACTGGCGCGGCGTCGCCGCCGGGATCGACGCCGTGGCCGCCGCCTTTCCGGGTCGGCTGGTGGTCAAGGAGACGGGCGCCGGCGTGTCGGGCGCGACGGCGCGGCGGCTGGCCGATTTGGGCGTCTCAGCGCTGGACGTGGCGGGCGCCGGCGGCACCAACTGGGGCCTGATCGAAGGCGCGCGCCAGATCGGCGGCCGGGCCGAGGCGGTCGCCGCCCCGTTCGCCGGCTGGGGCGTGCCCACGGCGCGCAGCCTTTTCGACTGCGCCCGCGCCGCGCCGGAGCTTGAACTGATCGGCTCGGGCGGCGTCCGCGACGGCCTGGATGCGGCCCGAGCGATCCGGCTGGGCGCACGGCTGGTCGGACAGGCCGCCGGCGTGCTGGACGCGGCCCTGACCTCCACCGAGGCCGTTGTCGATCACTTCGAAGTGCTGGCCGCCCAGCTGCGCCTGGCCTGTTTCTGCACCGGCTCGCCGGACCTGACCGCCCTGGCTCAGGCGCCGCTGCTGGACGAGCCGCGCTTCTGAGTCAGTTCGGCTTTCAGGGCACGCGCCGACCGCACCCACAGGAAGCCGTACGAGACGCAGCCGTGCTTGGTCTTGACGGCATGATGCAGCCGGTGCGCCTGGATGCGCCGCTGCCAGAACCCCGACCGTCCGTCGAAGCCCGTCGGAAAGCGGCGGTGCACCAACCCGTCGTGGAAATAGAAATAGACCGCCCCATAGGCCGTGATCCCCAGCCCGACCGGCAAGGCCCAGACGTTCCACCAGGTTCCGATGGCGATCAGCACGATGGCCGGCAGGGCGAAGACCACGGCGAACAGGTCGTTCAGCTCGAACGCCCCCTCACGCGGCTCATGATGGCTGCGGTGCCAGCTCCACAGCCAGCCGTGCATCACATAGCGGTGCATGACCCACGCAAAGACCTCCATCCCAAGGAAGGTCACGACCAGGATCAGAAGGAAGGCGAACGGCGACATGGGGCGTCAGTCTAGAGCATGATCGTTTCGGTCGGAACCGCTTCGCGGTTCCGGCAGAAGCGTGAATCATGCTCTCGCATGATGCTGGAGGCTGATTCACCGCTTCAGCGGAATCGCGAAGCGATTCCACCTCAGCGCATCAGGCTCCGCGCGCCGCCGGGCGCGTCGCCATGGCGCTTGACCCGAGCGACCGAATGCCGCCCTTTCGGCCCATGTCCTCCTCCCTGCCGGTCGACGTCGCGGTCACGACCCTGGCCCTCAGCCTGATCATCGCCGTGCGCTATCTGATCGTGGCGGCGGCGACGCACGCCCTGCTGTGGCGCGGCGAGGGTCGCGGGCGCCGACTGAACCGCGCGCCGTTCGTCCCGACCCGCTTGCGACGCGAGATCTTGGCCTCCCTGATCTCCTCACCGATCTACGCCCTGCCCGCCGCCGTCGTGGTCGAGCTGTGGAAGCGCGGCGGCACGGCCGTCTATGCCGACGCGGCGCAGCATTCCCTGTGGTGGCTGCCGGCCAGCTTCGTGATCTATCTGCTGGCCCACGACGCCTTCTATTACTGGCTCCACCGGGCCCTGCATCATCCTCGGCTGTTCGCCTGGACCCACGCCGAGCACCACCGCTCGCGCGACCCCAGCTCCTTCGCCTCCTTCGCCTTCGATCCCGCCGAGGCGGCGGCCACCGCGTGGTTCCTGCCGGCCCTGGCCCTGGTCGTGCCGATTCACTGGGGCGTGGCCCTGGCCCTGCTGACGCTGATGAGCCTCAGCGCGGTGCTGAACCATGCCGGGCGCGAGGTCTGGCCCGAAGGCTGGCTGGCGCGCGCGCCCCTGAAGTGGCTGATCACCGCCACCCACCACGACGGCCACCACAAGCGGTTCAACGGCAACTACGGTCTCTACTTCCGCTTCTGGGACCAACTCGCCGGGACCGAGCTGGCCGAAGCGCAGACCCACGCCGTCCAGGCCCCGCGCGGTCGCCCCGAAGGCGCCGGTTCCGCTTGAGTTCGACGGGCCTGAAGCTAGGCTGAGCCGAGGGGGAAACCAGAAAGATGACCGAACCGATCCGCAGCGTCCTGATCGTCGGCGGGGGCACCGCCGGTTGGATGGCGGCGGCGGCGCTGGAACGCGCGTGCGGTCCCCATGTGAAGGTCTCGCTGCTTGAGTCCGACGACATCGGCATAGTCGGCGTCGGCGAGGCCACCGTGCCGCCGATCCGCGATTTCAACGCCATGATCGGCCTGGACGACGCGGAATTCATGCGCGCGACCCAGGCCTCGCTGAAACTGGGCATCGAGTTCATCGACTGGGGTGTGAAGGACACGCGCTATTTCCATCCGTTCGGCACGTTCGGGCCCGGGCCGACGCTGGGCGACTTCCAGCAGACCTGGATGACTGCGCATGCGCGCGGCAAGGGCGGCGAACTGGAGGCGCATTCGATCTGCGCCGAGGCGGCGAAGCTGGGCAAGGTGGGGATCCGCGACGCCGACCCCCGGTCGCCGCTGGCCAGCCTGTTCACCGCCTATCATTTCGACGCCGGGCTCTATGCCCAATACCTGCGCAAGGTGTGCGAAGGGCGCGGCATCCGGCGGATCGAAGGTCAGGTCGTGGAGGTCGTGCAGCGGCCTGAGGACGGCTTCGTCGCCTCGGTCGTTCTGAAGGACGGCCGGAGCCTTTCGGCCGATCTGTTCATCGACTGCACGGGATTCCGCGGCCTGCTGATCGAAGGCGCGTTGAAGGCCGGCTACGAGGACTGGTCGCACTGGCTGCCGATGAACCGGGCCTGGGCCGTGCCGTGTGCGCGCGTGGGCCCTGCGACGCCCTACACCACCTCCACTGCGCGCGCGGCGGGCTGGCAATGGCGGATCGCCCTGCAGCACCGGACCGGCAACGGCTATGTCTACTGCTCAGGCTTCGCCTCCGACGACGAAACGCGCGAGACCTTGTTGGCCAACCTCGACGGCGAGGCGCTGGCGGAACCGCGCCAGCTGAAGTTCGTCACCGGGCGACGCAAGGCCTACTGGTCGAAGAACGTCGTCAGCCTGGGGCTGTCGTCGGGCTTCATCGAACCGCTGGAATCGACGAGCATCCACCTGGTCCAGTCAGGCGTGACGCGCCTGCTTCAGCACTTTCCCGACATGGGCTTCAGCCAGGCCAACATCGACGCCTACAATCGGCGTCTGGGGCGAGAGGTCGAGTTGGTGCGCGACTTCGTCATCCTGCACTATCACGCCACGTCGCGGGACGACGAACCGCTGTGGCGTCACGTGCGAGACATGCCCATTCCCGACAGCCTGGCCGAGCGCGTGGAGTCGTTCCGCGACCGCGGCCAGCTGTTCCAGGTCGGCGCCGACGAATACTTCTCGATGGGCAGTTGGCTGGCCGTCATGTGGGGCCAGGGCATCCGGCCACGCGGACGCAATCCGCTTTATGGCTTCCAGGATTCCGTGCGCGTCGACGCCTTCCTCGACGCCTCGGCCGGACGTGTGGCCCAGGCGGCCCGCGCCCTTCCGGACCACGAGGATTTTCTGAAGGCGCGCGGCATGTGGGCCGGCGACGCGGCGCGCGCCGCCTGAACGAGCCAGGCTCAGGACAAGAAAAAGCCGGACGCGAAAGGGGCCTTCGCGTCCGGCTTTCAGTCGAGAGGTCCGGGGCCTTGGGCCCCGTTCCGTCCCAGGAGATCAGTAACGGTAGTTCAGACCGATCAGGAAGGTCCGTCCGTAGGTCTGATGGTCGATGACCCGACGCTCGTCGCCCGCTTCATAGGTGTAGAAGGGCTCGTCGGTCAGGTTGTTGACCTGGAACAGGGCCGAGAAGCCGTCCAGCGGGCCCGACTGGAACTCATAGCCGATCTGGGCGTCGATGATGCTTTCGGCGCCGACCTGACGGAAGGTCCGGCCGTTGCCGAAGCCGGCGACCTCGCCAAGGAACTCCGAGCGGTAGCGGTTCGAGGCGCGGGCCTGGAAGCCGTCCTTCTCGTAGTAGATCGTGACGTTGGCCACGGTCTCGGACAGGCCCGGGATCGGGTTGGAGCTGCCGGGGCTGGTCTCGATGTTGCTCTCGGTCTGCGAGATCGAGAAGTTGCCGCCGAAGCCTTCAAGCGACGGGTGGAACATGTCGAACGGCATGGAGAGGGCCGCTTCGATGCCGTAGATCTCGCCGCCCGTGCCGTTCTCGGGCGTGGACACCGTGCCCTGACGATAGACCGCCGTAGTGGGCGAATATCCCGTGTAATCAAACGGCAGGGTCTGATTGTAGATGTAGGATTCCAGATCCTTGTAGAACACGGCCACCGAGAAGTAGGCCTGACGACCGAAGTACTGCTCGAACGACAGATCGACCACGTTGGCGATCCACGGACGCAGCTCCGGGTTGCCGCCGCCGCCGGTGAACGGTGGGTTGGACGGGTTGAACGGCGCAGGCGAGTCGAGCGTGGCGTTGTAGTTGAAGGTCCGGCTGGCACGCATCTCGTCCATGCGGGCGCGGGCCAGGGTGCGGGCCGCGGCGAAGCGGACGATGCGGCCTTCCTCCAGTTCGAAGATCAGATTCGTGCTGGGCAGGATTTCCCAGTACTCGTCCCCGCCCTCGACCGCCTGTGTCGAAGACACGCCTGTGCCGATCTGACGCGAAGCGAAGCCCTGCGAGTCCTGGTCGGTGTGGACGAACTGGACGCCGAAGTTGCCGCGGGTCGGCAGGCCGAACATCGTGGTGTCCACGTCGAACTTCACGAACGGCGTCATCACGCTTTCAGTGACCCGCCAGTTGCCCGCGGCCACGTCGGCGTTGGGGTTGCGGACCATGTTGTAGAAGCCGCTGTTGACCAGCCCCAGGGCGTCGTAGCTGATCATCCGCGGAATGCCGAGGTAGGCCAGCGACGTCGGCGCCAGACGGAACTCGTTCGGCACCACGACCGTCGCGCCGCCCGGCACGCCCAGGAAGAACTGGTCGTTGACGAACTGCTTTTCGCGGCGGGACATGTGCAGTCCCACCTCGACGCCGTCGATGAAACCCATCATGTCGACGTCGCCCTTGAAGGACGTGCGCAGCGAGGTCAGGTCGTCGCTGATCGACGGGTTGTTCAGATAGCCGTCCTGGCCGCCGGGAATGATGTCCCCGCCCCAACCCTGCGGGCTGGTCAGGCGGATCAGGTTGAAGTCGCCGTAGTCCAGCGTCGGGGTGAACCGGGTGATGTCTCCGCCGGTTTGGAAGCCGATGGTGTCCGTCACGCCGGCCGGACCGCGTCCGGTGCCGGCATAGGTCTCCAGGATCACGTCTGTGCGGTCCACCGAGGAGAAGCTGAGGTCGGCGGAGAAAGACCAGTTGTCGTTGATCTGCTGCTCGATGTTCCAGCCCAGCGACAGCAGCTCGCTGTCACGGGTGTTCACGTCGTTGCGGACGACGCCCTTGACCCCCGTGTAGGTGCCGGCGGCGACCAGACCGTCCTCGACGGTGAATCCGGGTTGAAGCGTCGCCGCCGACCAGAACAGCGGCAGTTCGATGCCGCGCAGGATCTGCGTGTTGTCGAACTGCGAATAGAAGGCGTCGAACGTCATGTGCAGCTGATCGTTCGGCCGGTACTCCAGCACGCCGATCCAGCCGTCGCGCTCCAGTTCGGACGACATCACATAGGGTTTGGAACCACCGATCACGCGCGGTCCGCCGCCCGTCACTTCCGGATATCCCCAGGCGTTGAAGCGCTCGGACTGATACGGGCTCTCGATGTGAGCATAGCCCAACACGATCCCGATCGTGTCGTCGGCGAACTGGTCGATGTAGGAGATGCTGAAGCGATTGCCGTCGTCGGTCGTGCCCGCGTTCAGGGCGCCTATGTCGTTGCGCTCATAGCGGATGTTGGCCGCCAGGGCCCGCCGTCCGTACTCCAGCGGCCGGACGACGCGCAGGTCCGCCGTGCCGGCCAGGCCCTGGCCGGTCAGGGCTGAATCCGGCGTCTTGTAGACCACGACGCTGCCCAGCAGTTCCGACGGATACTGGTCGAACTCCACGCCGCGATTGTCGCCGGTGGAGACTTGTTCGCGGCCGTTCAACAGGGCCGTCGTGAAGTCCGGGCCCAGCCCGCGGATCGAAATGTTCTGCCCCCGGCCGTCGAGGCGCTGCAGCGCCAGGCCGGGCAGGCGGCCCAGAGATTCGGCGATGGAGACGTCGGGCAGCTTGCCGATGTCTTCGGCGGTGACGACCTCGACGATCGAGGTCTCGTCCCGCTTGGTCGCGATCGAGCTTTCGATCGAGGCGCGGATGCCGGTGACGACGATCTCATCGACTTGGGTGACCTCAGGATCCTGATCGGCGGACTGAGCATGCGCGACGCCGGCCAGGGCCAGGCTGAGGGCGAAGGCGGCGGCGCCTGTGAGCAGGCGCGCGCGACGGGTATGCGTGGTTCTCATCTCGATCCTCCCGAGCGGCCACTTTCTCATGAAGCGATCCGCAGTTCGCAAATCAATGCAAACACGGAGACGCATTGCAAGCGATTAATCTCCACGTCGGGATCAGGGCGACCTTCTTTGTCATATTTGGCGGGCCCGTTGTCCTACATGACACATTATTGCCGCCGTTCCGCCGCCCGACTGTCGCGTTGACAGGCACGGAAATCGCTGCAAAAACTTGCAAACGTACGCTGCGGCAATGAACCGCGGCGGCGAGGAGGAACGGGCGACATGGCGGGAAGACGACCCCGGGCGGGCGCCCTGGCCGGTGTGCTGGCGCTGACGCTGGCGGCCACGGGAGGCATGGCTTCAGCACAGGCGCCGGACCCGACGTCCGCCATGCGGGCCCGCCTGCCGCAGGACGAGGTGATCTATTTCCTGCTGCCGGACCGCTTCGCCAACGGCGATCCGTCGAACGACCAGGGCGGCCTCATGGGCGATCGTCTCGCCACCGGCTTCGATCCGGCGCACCCCGATTTCTATCATGGCGGAGACTTGGCCGGCCTGACCCGTCGTCTGGACTACATTCAGGGTCTGGGCGTCACGGCGATCTGGATCGCGCCGGTGTTCCGCAACAAGCCGGTGCAGGGCGCGCCGGGCCGAGAGTCCGCCGGTTATCACGGCTACTGGATCCTGGACTTCACCTCCGTGGACCCGCACTTCGGGACCGACGCTGATCTCAGGGCCTTCGTCGATGCGGCTCACGCGCGCGGCATCAAGGTCTATCTGGACATCGTCACCAACCACACCGCCGACGTGGTCCAGTATGAAGGATGCACCGGCTGCGCCTATCGCGGCACGGCGGATCACCCCTGGACGCGTGCGGGCGGCCTGGGCGGGCCGGCGATCAATGCGGGCTTCGACCCGGCTCTTCCGGAGACGTTCGACGCTCTGACCCGCATCGACTGGGCCTATGCACCCTATGTTCCGGAGGACGAGCGGGACGCCAAGTCGCCCGCCTGGCTCAACGACCTGACCGTCTATCACCACCGCGGCGACTCGACGTTCAGAGGCGAAAGCTCGCTTCTGGGCGACTTCGCCGGACTGGACGGTGTGATGACCGAGCATCCGCGCGTGGTTCAGGGCTTCATCGACGTCTATGGCGACTGGATCGACCGGCTGGGGATCGACGGCTTCCGCATCGACACGGCCAAACACGTCAATCCGGAGTTCTGGCAGGCCTTCGTGCCGGCCATGCGGGCGCGGGCCGCGGCGCGGGGCATCCCCAACTTTCATATCTTCGGAGAGGTCTACGACCACGATCCGGCCGCCCTGGCCCGTCACACACGCGTGGACGGCCTGCCGTCCGTGCTGGACTTCGCCTTCCAGACCAAGGCGACCGACGTCGCCGCCGGGCGTGCGGGGCCCGACGTCTTGGCCCGCGTGCACGCGGCGGACCCGGTCTATGAGGGCGGGGAGCCGGCGGCTCTGACCCTGCCGACCTTCTTGGGCAATCACGACATGGGGCGGATCGGCTGGTTCCTAGCCAAGGACCGGCCGGACATCCCCGACGAAGAACTGCTCGCCCGCACCACGTTGGCCCACGCCCTGATGATGTTCTCGCGCGGAGTGCCGGTGATCTACTACGGAGATGAGCAGGGCTTCATGGGCGAGGGTGACTATGGCCGGTCGCGCCACGACATGTGGTCTTCGGCCGTCCCGGACTATCGCGACGGTCGGCGCGTCGGGGGGCCGCACGCGCCCTACGACGACGCCGCCCCCCTCTATGTGCGCCTGTCGGAGATGGCGAGCATCCGGCGCGAGACGCCGCTGCTGCGGCGCGGCCTGCAGGTGACGCGGGAAGCCGACGACGGGCCGGGGCTTTACGCCTTCTCGCGTCTGTCCGACGATCTGCCGGGCGAGGTGTTGGTGGTCTTCAATTCCGGCCCGACCCCGATCGAGGCTCCGATCGCGGTCGAACCGACGTCCACGACCTGGCGCGCCCTTCACGGCGCCTGCGCCGCGCGCGCTTCGGCGCCGGGCTCGGTCACCGTGCGGTTGGCGCCGCTCGACTACATCGTTTGCGTATCCGAGGACCCGCGTTGACCGTTCAGACCCTGACCAAGCCCACCGCGTCGTCCGCGGACCAGCCGACCGAATGGTGGCGCGGCTCGGTGATCTATCAGATCTATCCGCGCAGCTTCGCCGACTCGAACGGCGACGGCGTGGGCGATCTGCCCGGGGTTCTGGCCCATCTGGACCACGTCGCCTCGCTGGGCGTCGACGCCGTCTGGCTGTCGCCCTTCTACGCCTCGCCGATGAAGGACTTCGGCTATGACGTGGCCGACTATCGCGCCGTGGATCCCATCTTCGGCGACCTGGACGACTTCGACCGCATCCTGGCCCGCGCGCACGAGCTGGGACTGAAGGTCATCACCGACCTGGTCTTCGCCCACACCTCGGACCGTCATGCCTGGTTTCAGGAAAGTCGCCGCGCCCGTACCGGCCCATACTCCGACTGGTACGTGTGGGCCGACGCCAAGCCGGACGGCAGTCCCCCGTCGAACTGGCAGTCCGTCTTCGGCGGCCCGGCGTGGACGTGGGACGCGCGGCGCGGCCAGTACTACATGCACAACTTCCTGCCTGAGCAGCCGCAGCTGAACCTGCACCTGCCGCAGGTTCAGGACGCCCTGCTGGACGTGGCGCGGTTCTGGCTGGATCGGGGCGTCGACGGCTTCCGACTGGACGCCATCAACTTCTCGATGCACGACCCGTCGCTGGCCGACAATCCGCCGCTGCCGTCCGGCGGCAAGCGGACCCGGCCGTTCGACTTCCAGGACAAGGTCCACAACCAGTCCCAGCCGGGCATCGTCGATTTTCTCAGACGGGTCCGCGCGCTGACCGACCGTTACGACGGACGCTTCACCGTGGCCGAGGTCGGCGGCGACCATGCCGAGCGCGAGATGCAGGCCTTCACCCACGGGGACGACCGACTGAACAGCGCCTATGGCTTCCTCTATCTTTACGCCCCCGCCCTTACGGCGCGGCTGGCGCGCGAAGGCGCCGAGATCTGGCACGGGCGCGACGGTCAGGGCTGGCCCAGCTGGACCTTCTCCAACCACGACGCGCCACGCGCGGTGTCGCGCTGGGCCGCCGGTCGGGACCGCAAGGCCTTCGCCGAGATGGCACTGGTGCTGCTGATGTGCCTGCGCGGCACGGCCATCGTCTATCAGGGCGAGGAGCTGGGTCTGCCCCAGGCCGAGGTGCCCTTCGACCGACTCAAGGACCCCGAAGCCATCGCCAACTGGCCGCAGACCCTCGGCCGCGACGGGGCCCGCACCCCCCTGCCCTGGCGTGCCGGGGCGCCGTTCGCTGGTTTTTCGACCGCCGAGCCCTGGCTGCCCATGGACCCGGCGCACATAGACCTGGCCGTGGACCGGCAGGAGGCCGACCCGGCCTCGACCCTGCATCTGTCGCGCCGCGCCATCGCCCTGCGCCGCCGTCACCCCGGCCTGCGCGCCGGCGACATGACCATGCTGGACATGGCCGGCGACCTTCTGGGTTTCACGCGCGGCTCAGGCGCCGGTCGCCGGCTGTGCGTGTTCAACCTGGGATTCAAGCCCGAACCGTGGTCGCCGCCGGACGGCTGGACGATCGTCGAGCGGGTCAATCTGGCGGACGGCGCGATCGACGCCCTGCCGCCGCTGGCCGGCGTTCTTCTGGCCCCTGTCGGATGAGCCGGCGGTCAGCCCCCGCAGCTTTCCCGCACGATCAGGTCGGCGGGCACCCGCTCGGACCGACCGGCCGTCTCGCCGCCGGCGTCCAGCAGCTTCGACACCATCAGCCGACCGGCCTTCTGCGTGTCTTGCGCGATCGTGGTCAGGGCGGGGCGGCTGTAGCGGCTGAACGGGACGTTGTCGAAGCCGATGACCGAGACGTCGTGGGGCACCCGCCTGCCCTCGCGCTCCAGCGCCCGCATCGCGCCCAGGGCGATCTGATCGGAGGCGCAAACCACGCCGTCGAAGGCCACGCCCCGATGAATCAGCGAATCCAGCGAAGCCTCGGCCGACTCGACCTCGAAGTGGGCGTCGACGACCAGGTCCGGATCGAACGGCAGACCCGCCGCCTCCAGCGCCTCGACGTAGCCGCGCTGGCGCTGCATGGCCTCCGGCGGATCGAGGTCGCCCAGAAACACGATCCGCTTACGGCCCAGGCGCGCCAGATGGAGCGTCGCCCGGCGGCCGCCGGCGATGTTGTCGGAGCCGACGCAGCAATAGTCCTGGTCCGGCAGCTGGGCGCCCCAGACCACGAACCGCGCCTCGGTCTGCACCAGTCGGTTGAACGCCCCGTGGAGGGTGCTCTGACCCAGGAAGATCACGCCCTCCGCGCGGCTGGTCGTCATCGCCGAGATCAAGTCGTCATAGGACGTCGGCGAGAAGTGGCTGATCAGAAGGTCGCAGTCGCGGTCGCGCGCGGCCTCGCTGACCCCGGCCATCAGCTCCAGCATGAAAGGGTCGAACAGGCGCCCGTCGCGCCCCTGCGGACGCGGCACGACCAGCGCCAGCGTCGCCTCCGCCCCGATCGGCCCCGACGGCATGTGGCGGCGGAACGGATAGTCGTGCTCCCGCGCCAGCTTCCAGATCAGCTGCTTGGTTCGGTCGTTGACCGCCGGGCTGTCGTTCAGGGCGCGCGAGGCTGTCGAGATCGACACCCCGGCCAGCTTGGCCAGGTCCTCCAGACGGGTGGTCTTGCGGCTCACGCGGATTCTCGCCCCTCAAAATCCTTCGCTGCAAAATTTGCTGCAAAGTTTGTGATCGCCGTCATGCGCCCGAGAACCCGGGGTTGGCAAGAGGGCATGCTTTACCTTGGGAGCGTCGCATGATCGCCCGCCGTCACCTTCTTGCGCTCACCGGCGCGTCGCTGTTGCCGCTCGGCGGAACCGCCGCCGCTCAGACCGCGCCGCTGGTGGCCAAGGCCGCCTCTCCGGACGGCACGATCGAGGTTCAGGTCGCCACTGACGGCGACGGACGGCCTCTGTATTCGGTGACGCGCCTGGGCATGCCGGTGATCACGGCGTCCAAACTGGGCTTCATCCTGACCGACGCGCCCAAGCTGGAGCGCGGCTTCCGGCTCGGCGCACCGGTGATCCGCTCGGCTGACGAGTCGTGGGAGCAGCCGTGGGGCGAGCGCCGCAGCGTCCGGAATCGCTTCACCGAGATGCGCGTGCCCCTGACCGAGCGCGGGGCCCTGGCCCGGCGGATGGACGTGGTGTTCCGCCTGTATGAGGACGGCCTGGGGTTCCGCTACGAGTTCCCGGAACAGGCTGCGCTGCCCGCGCTGAACGTCGGCGTGGAGCTGACCGAGTTCACCCTGGCGGAACCCGGCGAAGCCTGGTGGATCCCGGCCTGGGAGTGGAACCGCGAGGAGTATCTCTACAACCGCACCGCCATCGACGCCGTCGGCGCGGCCCAGACGCCCATGACCGTGCGCGGGCGGTCCGGCCTGCACGTCTCGATCCACGAAGCGGCTTGCGAGGACTATGCCGGCATGAACCTGTCTCGCGCCGAGGGTCAGCGGTTCCGCGCCGCCCTGACCCCCGGCCTGTCGGCCGGGGCGGTGGAACTGGCCGTGCCGTGCGTGACGCCGTGGCGCACCTTGCAGATCACAGACACCGCCGGCGAACTGGTCGAGTCCAGCCTGATCCTGAACCTGAACGAGCCCAACGTCCTGGGCGACGTCAGCTGGGTCAGGCCGATGAAATACGTCGGCATCTGGTGGGACATGCACCTGGACCTGAAGACCTGGAACAGCGGGCCCAAGCACGGCGCGACAACCGACTACGCCATCCGGCACCTGGACTTCGCGGCCGAGCACGGCTTCGATGGCGTGCTGATCGAGGGCTGGAACGTCGGCTGGGACGGCGAATGGTTCGGCACCGGCTGGGACTACAGCTTCACCCAGGCCTATCCGGACTTCGACCTGGAGCGCGTCGCCGCCCATGCGCGGGCCCGGGGCGTGCAGCTGATCAGCCACCACGAGACCGGCGGCAACGGCCATCACTATGAGCAGCAGATGGAGGCCGCCTTCGCCCAGATGGCGCGCCTGGGACAGCATGCGGTGAAGACCGGCTACGTCGCCGACGCCGGCGGCGCGCGCGTCACCGGCCCGGACGGCAAGCCGCACCTGGCCTGGCACGAGGGCCAGCCCATGGCCCAGCATCATATGCGGGTCATCAAGGCGGCGGCGAAACACAAGGTGGCGATCAACGCCCACGAGCCGTTCAAGGACACCGGCCTGCGCCGCAAATATCCGAACATGATCACCCGCGAGGGCGCGCGCGGCATGGAGTTCAGCGCCTGGGGCCAGCCCGGCAATCCGCCAGAGCACGAGGCCAACCTGGTGTTCACCCGCCTGCTGGCCGGGCCGATGGACTACACCCCCGGCATCTTCGGCATGAAGACCCGCAGCCCGGACGGCATCGCCACCACCTGGGCCAAACAGCTGGCGCTGTACGTCGTGATCTACAGTCCCCTGGTCATGGCCGCCGACCTGCTGGAGAACTACGAGGCCAACCCGGGCCCGTTCCAGTTCATCAAGGACGTGCCGGTCGACTGGGCCGAGACGCGCGTCCTGAACGGCGAGATCGGAGATTTCGTCACCGTCGCCCGCAAGGACCGCAGCTCCGACGTCTGGTGCCTGGGGTCCCTGACCGACGAGCACCCGCGCGTGCTGACCGCGCCCCTGACCTTCCTCGACGCCGGCCGGCGCTATCGCGCGGAAATCTATCGCGACGCGCCCGACGCGGACTGGAAGACGAACCGCGAGGCCATCGTCATCGAGCGGCGCGAGGTGACCTCGACCGACGTCCTGACCCTGCGCCTGGCCCCCGGCGGCGGCCAGGCGATCCGCTTCGTTCCGCTGGGAAGGGCCCGTCGATGACCCTGGAAACCGCCGCCGCGCCCCCGATGGCGGTCCGGCCGCGCCTGACGCGGCTGGCCATCTGGAACATGTGCGTCGGCTTCTTCGGCATCCAGATCGGCTTCGGTCTGCAGAACGCCAACACCAGCCGAATCTTCCAGACGCTGGGCGCCGAGGTCGATAGCCTCGCCATCCTCTGGATCGCCGCGCCCCTGACCGGTTTGATCGTACAGCCGATCATCGGCCACTACAGCGACCGCACCTGGGGGCCTCTGGGCCGCCGCCGGCCCTATTTCCTGTTCGGGGCGATCGCCACGACCCTGGCCCTGCTGTTCATGCCCAACGCGCCCGTTCTCTGGATGGCGGCGGCGACGCTGTGGATCATGGACGCGGCCATCAATGTGACGATGGAGCCGTTCCGCGCCTTCGTCGGCGACAACCTGCCCGAGGAGCAGCGCACCGCCGGCTTCGCCATGCAGAGCTTCTTCATCGGCGCCGGCGCCGTGTTCGCCTCCTGCCTGCCCTGGCTGCTGGCCCAGGCGGGCGTCGCCAATACGGCCGCCGAAGGCGTCGTGCCCGACAGCGTGCGCATAAGCTTCTACGTCGGCGCCGTCGCCATGCTGACGGCCGTGCTGTGGACGGTCTTCACGACGAAGGAATACAGCCCCGAGCAGATCGACCGGTTCGAGGCCGCTCGCGACGCGGGCCCGGCGCCCGCCCCGGCGCCGAGGGGCCAGACCGCCTGGGCCGCGGGCTGGATCGGCATCGGGGCGGTGCTGTTCGTCGCCATCCAGGCCGTCCGGACCCAGGCCGCGGGCCTGCCTGAGGGCGCCGACGACTGGCGCCTTGCCGTGGGCAAGGAGCTGTATGTGCTGGCCGGCTTCGTCGCCGCCTTCGGCCTGCTGAAGCTGGTGGCCGCCTTCATGGCGCGCGGGGGACGACCGAACGGCCTGACCGAAATCCTGGACGACATGGCCGCCATGCCGGGCACGATGCGCGACCTGGCCTGGGTCCAATTCTTCAGCTGGTTCGCCCTGTTCGCCATGTGGATCTACACCACCGCCGCCGTCACCGCCGTGCATTTCGGCTCCGGCGATCCGACGTCGCCGGCCTACAACCAGGGCGCGGACTGGGTGGGGGTCCTGTTCGGCGTCTACAACGGCGTGGCGGCCCTGACGGCCTTTCTTCTGCCCGTTCTGGCCAAACGCATCGGCAAGCGCGGCGCCCACGGACTGGCCCTGGCGATCGGCGGGCTGGGCCTGATCGGCATCTTCCTGATCCGGGAACCCAACCTGCTTTGGCTGCCCATGGTCGGGGTGGGGATCGCCTGGGCCTCGATCGTGTCGATGCCCTATGCCCTGCTGGCCGGGGCCGTGCCGGGGCGCAAGATGGGCGTCTACATGGGGGTGTTCAACATCTTCATCGTGGTGCCCCAGCTGGTCGCCGCGACCCTGCTGGGCCTGATCCTGAACGCGGTCTTCGACGGCCAGGCGATCTGGGCCCTGGTCGTCGGCGGCGTCAGCTTCCTGATCGCCGCCCTGCTGAGCCTGCGCGTGCGCGAGGTCCGGTCGTGAACCGGCGCGGCCTGATCGGCGCCGCCCTCGCCGCCCCGGCCCTGGTGGCCTTTCGCCCGCCCGTCGCCGGCGGGACCCTGGTCGAGCTGAACGGCGTGACCTCGGCCCACGTCGGCCCGCGCGACGTCACGATCTGGCTGCCGCCCGGCTATCAGACCGGAGCGGACCGTCACCCCGTCCTTTACATGCACGACGGCCAGAACCTGTTCGACCCGGCGCACGCGGCCTTCGGCGAATGGGGCGTGGACGAGCATCTGGTGCGCCTGATCGAGACCGGTCAGGTGCGGGCGCCCATCGTGGTCGGGGTCCACAACACTCCCCTGCGCCTGCGCGAATATGTGCCCGCCACCCTGATCGCGGCCCTGCCCGGCGAGGTGCGCGACGGCCTGTTGGGCATGTACGGCGGCGAACCTCTGTCCGACGGCTATCTGCGGTTCCTGGTTGAGGAACTGAAGCCTCGCATCGACCGGGACTGGCGCACCCTGCCCGGCCGCGACGACACCGCCGTCGCCGGCTCCAGCATGGGCGGGCTGATCTCGCTGTATGCGATGATGCGACGGCCGGAGGTGTTCGGCGCGGCCGGGTGCCTCTCCACCCACTGGCCGCTGCGGCTGGAGCGGCTGGAGGGCGACCAGCTCAATGCCTGGCGCGAGACCGTGGTCCAGACCTGGGGCCGCGTCATCCGCGACGGCCTGCCTGACCCCGCGACGCATCGCCTCTACATGGATCGCGGCGACGAGACGCTGGACCAGTTCTACCCCTTCTTCCAGTCGCGGATCGACCAGGTCTTGCGCGACGCCGGCTGGGGTCCCGACCGCTTCCGCTCGCTGGTCTTTCCCGGCGCGGCGCACAACGAGGCCAGCTGGAACCAGCGGCTGGACGTGCCCCTGACCTTCCTTCTCCCCGTTTCGTGACGAGTTCCCCCATGCGCCTGCTCGCCGCCGTCTCCGCCCTGGCCCTGCTGGCCGCCGCCCCCGCCCTCGCTCAGGACGTCGGCCCCGCCCCCGGCGCGCCGGGCGACGCGCCGACCTGGGTCAACGCCGCCAAGGTCGGGGCCGGCGCCTCCTACGAGGCCTACCTCGACGGCCAGTACCGCGACGGCGGCCCGACGGGCGAGGTGTCCAAGGTCTGGTTCTCGATCGCCGACGGCGTCCTGACCGAGACCATGTGGGGCCTGATCCACGAGGCGCAGATCAAGCAGATGCGCCTGGCCGTCGTCGTCGGCGACGAGGTGGTGGTCGAGGGCGAGGGCACGGACTTCCGCATCGACTACCTGACCAAGGACGAGCAGGGCCGGCCCCTGTCGCCCTCGTACCGCGTGACCACCATGGATCGTGAGGGCCGTTTCGAGATCGAGAAGCGCATCTTCACCGCTCCCGACGGACAGGCCCTGGTGGTGCGGGTCGAAGTGCGGGCCCTGACCGCCTCGGTCGTGGCCTTCGTCCTGCTGGAGCCGCACATGGCCAACACCGGCGTCGGCGACGCGGGCCGAGCCACGGTGGACGGCCTGTTCGCGCATGAGGGCGCCAGCCACCTGGCGCTGATCCCCGACGTGCCCTTCACCGCCGCCTCGGTCGGCTTCATCGGCGCCTCGGACGGGCTGACCGACCTTCAGGACAACGGCCGCATGAACCGCGCCCATCCGAGCACGGGCCAGGCGACCGGCAACCTGATGCTGACCGGCGCCCTGCCCCGCGTGCGTCTCGGCCAGACCCTGAGGCGCGACTTCGTCATCGGCTTCGGGCCCGACGCCGGCTCGGCCGAGGGAGAGGCGCGCGACGCGCACGAGGCCGGGCTCGATCAGGTACAGGCCGCCTATGACGGCACGGGCGCGGCCGTCGGCTGGTCCGACTGGATGGCCTCGCTGGATCAGCTGCCGCGCCTTGCGGCCCAGTCCGCCGACGGCGGCAAACTGGCCTATGCCTCGGCACTGATGCTGAAGGTGCAGGAGGACCGCACCCACGCCGGGGCCCTGATCGCCTCGCTGTCCAATCCGTGGGGCGACACGGTGGACGCCACCAATCCCTCGACCGGCTACAAGGCGGTCTGGCCGCGCGACTTCTATCAGGTGGCCATGGCCTTCCTGGCGCTGGGCGACGCCGAGACGCCGCTGGCGGCCTTCCGCTTTCTGCCCCAGGTCCAGGTGCGCGCCTCGACCCCCGGCAACTCGGGCGCGACCGGCTGGTTCCTGCAGAAGACCTGGGTCGACGGCACCATTGAATGGGTCGGGGTCCAGTTGGACCAGACGGCCATGCCGATCATGCTGGGCTGGCGACTGTGGAAGGACGGCCATCTGACCGACGCCCAGATCGCGGCGGCGTATCGCGACATGCTGAAACCCGCGGCCGATTTCCTGGTCGATGGCGGCACGATCGGCATCCTGTGGAACGACCGGACCATCACCCCGCCGTGGACCCAGCAGGAACGGTGGGAGGAGCAGGAGGGCTTCAGCCCGTCGACCACCGCCGCGGTCATCGCCGGCCTGACGGTGGCCGCCGACATCGCCGGCGCCGCCGGCGACCCGGCCTCCGGCGCCCGCTATCTCGCCGCCGCCGACGACTATGCGGCCAAGGTCGAGGCGCGGATGTTCACGACGAACGGCGCCTTGGGTGACGGCGACTATTTCCTTCGCCTGTCGCGCAATGAGGATCCGAACGACAAGGGGACGCTGGGCGAGAACAACGGCCAGCCGGGCCTGCCCGAGGACCGGATCGTCGATGGCGGCTTCCTGGAGCTGGTCCGTTACGGCGTGCGCCGCGCCGACGCACCCTCGATCGTCGCCACCCTGCCGGAATACGACGACCAGGGCCGGGAGGACCGCCTGCGCGTCCGCTACGACTTCGGGCCCCCGGGCGACCGCACGCCGGGCTACAGGCGCTACGGCAACGACGGCTATGGCGAGCAGGCGGACACCGGCGGCAATTACGGGGTCGGCGGCCAGATGCATCCCGGTCAGCGCGGCCGGGTCTGGCCCTTCTTCACCGGCGAGCGCGGTCACTATGAACTGGCCGTCGCCGCCCTGGACGGCGCGGTCACCGAGGCCGAGCGCGCGGCGATCCGCGGGACCTATGTGCGCGGCATGGAGCGGTTCGCCAACGCCGGCCTGCTGCTGCCGGAGCAGGTGTTCGACGGCGTCGGAAACCCGACCCCGCACCGCTATGCCCCGGGCGAGGGCACCAACTCCGCCACGCCCTTGGCCTGGACCCATGCGGAGTATCTGAAGCTGCTCCGCTCGCTGGCCGACGGCACCGTCTGGGACCGCTATGCCCCCGTGGCCGAGCGCCACGGACGCTGAGGTCGCCTCAGTCCACGAACCGACACGGCGTCAACGACAGGGCGCGACAGCGGGCCTGAAACCCGGTCGGATCGGGCCGTCGATCGGTCTCGATCCAGCCTTCCAGCGCGTCGAGAGCCGTCAGATAGGTCGCGTCCTCCAGCCGGCTGTGGTCCGACTCGTCCGTCGTCACCTGGACCAGCAGATCCGATCGCCCGGCCACGCGCACGGTCTCGGCATAGACCGCCTCGGCCGAGTGGAAGACCGTCGGATCATGCAGGGCATGCACGGTCAGCGTCGGCGACGGCAGATCGCCCGTCAGGTCGGCGTCGAAGGCCAGCAGGGCCACGGCCTCCGGATCGGCGGAGAACCGCTCGATGCCGGCGTTCAGAGCCGCGTCGTCGTCGGACCCTGAGTAGGCCCGCGTGGTGTTGTCGAACGGATTGCCTCCGCCCAGCCTCAGATGGACCAGGTCCTGAAAGGTGAAGGTCGCCCAGTTCAGGTGGTCGATCAGTTCGTCTTCCTCCAGGCCCGTGACCGCGAGGATTTGGCGTTTCGCCCGAGTCTGGGCGGCCGTCCGGTCGCGGGCGGAAAGGCCAAGGCCGGTGCAGGCGACGACGCGTCGACGCAGCTCCGCCCGCGTCATCGTCGCTCCGGCCGGCAGTCCCTGCCAGACGGGATACTGCGGGTCCGACGACGCCGGGTGGTTGCGGCAGAAATACTGATACACGGCCCTCAGATCGGCCCGGAACTGGTACGCGCGAGTGCCGCCGTTCACGACGCCGTTGGTCAACAGAACGCCGTCGTAGACAGGCGTGCCGTCCGGGTTCCGGCCATGCAGCTCTGCCCCCTTGGCGGCCACGTTGCCGCCCCACGACTGGCCATGCAGCAAGATCAGGGTCGGTGCGCCGAAATGAGCGGCGAACAGCAGTCGGCTGCGCTCGACGTCCTCGGCCGCCGACCGCACCCCGTATCCTCCACGGCGATAGGTCGATCCGACCCAGGCGTAACCGCGCCGGACCATCACGGAGAAGCGATCCAGATCCGCCAAGCCGTCGTCCGCCGCAGGCCCCCCCATCCGGGGACCGCCATGGGCATGGACGATCAGCCGCCCTGTCCAGCCCTGCGGGACGGCCATGACCAGCCAGGCGCCAGCTTCGTCTCGCAAGTTGTAGCAGCGGACGTCCAATCCCACGGAACGGGGACAGTCGATCGGCGTGGGGGCGTCTTGCGGGAGGGACGCCGACGCCCCCACGGGCGCGCAGGCGGCCACAATCGCCAGCGCGGCGCCCAGGCCGCGCAGAGCGGCCCGGACTTCCCTCAAGACGGACGTCTCAGAACGATCGCCGGACATTCACGTACCAGTACCGTCCCCACGGCTGGTGAACAGAGCCGCGATAGCCGCCTTCGGCCAGCGGCGGGTCCTCGTCCGTCAGGTCGCGCACACCCAGCCGGATCCGCGTCGTGTCGGCGAACTCGTACTGGCCGTACAGATTGTAGACGGTCTGCGAGTCGACCTCGAAGGGCAGGTTCGAGGCGCCCAGCAGCGACGGCTGCACGAAGCCGCTGACGTGCTGGCTCGACAGGCCCGCGCGCCACGGTCCTGCGTCCCAGGTGAAGCTGCTCGAGATCTTCCATTCCGGCCGGCCGTTCTGCCCGATCAGATCCGACGTTTCGGGCAGGGTGGCGCCCGCGTTGATCTCGCCGTTCGCCCGCGCCTCGAACAGCAGGTTCACGATGGGCCCTGGATCACGGGTGAATTCTTCCAGCTTGGTCGCATTGACGCTCAGGTCGAAGCCGCCCCAGAGCGTGTCGTCGATCGACCAATAGGCGGCCAGATCGAGCCCTGAAACCGATTGGGGCTGCAGGTTGATGAAGCGGTCGTTGACCGAGATCGCCTCCCCCGCCGGGGCCAGGCCGGTGCCCAGGAACAGGGCGATGTCGTCCGCATCGACCGGGGCGCGATTGACCAGCGGGTTCGACCCTCCGCCGACCCGCAGGTAGTAGTCGAGGGCCAGCGCCGTCTGCACGCCCAGAAGGCCGACGATGTCTTCCTGCTCGATCTTCCACTTGTCGATCGTGAACGTGAAGTCGCCGTACTGCGGCGGGATGAAGGTCGGCTGGAAGACCAGGCCATAGGACTGGTTCACGCTGGTTTCGGGCTCCAGGTCCGGGTTGCCGGCGACCAGCAGGGACAGACCCGACGTGTTGTGTGGGCACGCCGCGAAGTTGGCGATCCGCCCGGCGCGCAGGTCCGCCTCGCAGCGGACGTAGTCCACGCCGCCGGCCAGGCGCGCATACTGGGTGGCGTTGGTTTGCTCCAGGTTCGGCGCCCGAAACCCCTCCGAATAGGAACCACGGATCCGCAACCCCTCGATCACGTCCCAGGCGACGGCAATCTTAGGACTGCCGACCGAGCCGAAGTCCGAATAGTGCTCGAACCGGCCCGCGATCTGGACGTCCAGCGCGTGGACCAGCGGCACGCCCATTTCGGGCGACACCAACGGCACGGCGAACTCGATGTAGGCCGAACCGACGGTGCGGCTGCCCTCGGTGTCCGGGTTCGGGCTGACCGCCGCCACGTTCGACAGGTTCGTTGCCCCCGTCACCATGTCGGTGAAGGTGAAGGTGCCGTCCAGATTCTCGTCGCGGTCGTCCTCCTGGGTCTCGCGGCGCACCTCAAGACCGAAGGCCATGCCGACCGGGCCCGCCGGCAGCTGGAACACGTCCGCCCGCGTCAGGCGGAAGTCGGCCATCGTCAGGGTGGTGCGCGACACGCGCTTCAGGTCGAATGTGATGGCGTCGATCGCCGCTTGCGAACTGGGATTGCAGTCGCCCCAGCTGGTGGTGTCCACGCAACCGCCGCCAAAGGGGTTGTAGGCGTCGGGCGTCGACAGGGCCAACTGCTGCTGCAGCAGGGTCATGCTGATGTTCGGCGAGGTGTCTTCCGCCTCAGCCTCCGAATACAGAAGCGCCGTCTCCCAGTCGTAGCTGCCCCACTCGCCGCGCAGGCCGCCGAGGAAGCGTGACTGGTAGTTCTCGACCTTCACCTCCTGAAATCCGGCATCGACGTAGCGATAGTTGGTCAGCAGCACGGGCAGGCCGCCGGTCGGCACGCCCGTCAGTCCGGGAAGACGGTTCGGGTTCGCGCCTCCGCCGGCGAAGGTCACCGGTCCGAACGGATTCCAATAGTTGCCGGCGGGAATCCAGATCTGGTTCAGGTTCACCACCGGCGGCTGCACCGCCCGGCTTTCGGCGGCATAGAAGCCGACCTCGCCGAACGCTTCGACGCCGTTGTCCAGGTCATAGCGGCCGGTGAAGAAGACGTTCAGCCGCTCCACCGTCGGCCGCACGGTCGTGCCGAAGCGCGTGTCGTATCGCATTTCGCGATTGGTGGTGTTGAAGTTGTGGTTGCCGCTGGAGATGCAGACGCCGCCGCCCACGTTCACTCCGCACCCGAAGCTGGTCGGCTGATAACGGAACTGGCCCGACGTGTTGGTCACCGCCGTGCCGTTCGACCGGATGGTCGGCCGCGCGCCCACGCTCAAACGTGCCCAGGGCGTATTCGACGAGCGCCCGTCCAGCGCCGTGACGCCCGCGAAGTCCGGATACTCCGCGAACAGGCCACGCAGATCGTCGCTCTGTGTGAATTCCTGGTCCGACGCCAGCAGGGCCGTGCGGTCGGTGTAGTTGACGAAGATCGACAGATTGCCCCGCTCGAAATTCTTGCCGGCGAACATGTTGACGTCCAGCTCTTCCATGCTGGTCCCCTCGGCCCCGCCGTAGCGGGCGCTGAAGGTCAGGCCGTCGTAGTTGTCGCGCAGCACGGTGTTGACCACGCCCGCCACCGCGTCGGCGCCGTAGATGGCCGCGGCGCCGTCCAGCAGGATTTCGGTCCGACGCAGCCCCGCCACCGGGATGGCGTTTGAGTTGTAGCTCAACACGGGCACCGTGCCCGTGTCCGATGTGCCCTGGCTGGTCGGATGGTGCACCACGCGCCGCCCGTTCAGCAGCACCAGGGTGTTGCCGACGCCCAGCGAGCGCAGATTGACGGAGTTCACGTCGCCGCGCGCCGCGTTCGACGTCTGCGGATTGTTCGAGGCGTCGAACAGGACGTCGCCCATCTGCGGAATGGTCCGCAGCAGTTCGTCGCCCGACACCGCGCCCGTGGCGTCGATCTGGGCCTCATCGACCACCACGACCGGCAAGGCCGCCGTCGTCCGCGCCCTGCGGATGTTGGAGCCCACGACCACGACGTCGTCGACCTGAGTGACCTCCGGATCCTGTCCGGCCGGCGCGGCCTCCTGGGCCATGGCGGCGCCCGAAAAGGCCAGCGCCGCCGTCATGGCGACACCGCCCAGCAGGCGATGGCGTCGATCGTTCCTCATGGTCTTCCTCCCCGAAGTCGTTTCTCTGTGAGCGCCGATCTCAGTCGGCCGTCAGAATCTTGTCGTCGCCCGGACCCGCCGCAGGGTCGGGTCGCGCGGCCAGTCCCTTCGGCTTGCCGGCCAGCACCTCGCGCATGCGCGCTTCGTCCAGCGCGCTTTCCCAGCGCGCGACCACCAGGGTGGCCACCGCATTACCCGTGAAATTGGTCAGGGCCCGGCACTCGCTCATGAAGCGGTCGATGCCGAGGATCAGCGCCATGCCGGCCACCGGCACGTCGGGCACAACCGCCAGCGTCGCGGCCAGGGTGATGAAGCCCGCGCCCGTGATGCCCGCCGCGCCCTTGGAGCTCAGCATCGCCACCAGCAGCAGGGTGATCTGCTGCCACAGGGTCAGCTCGATGTTCATCGCCTGGGCGATGAACAAGGCCGCCATGGTCATGTAGATGTTGGTGCCGTCCAGATTGAACGAATAGCCGGTCGGCACGACGAGCCCGACCACGGACTTGGAGGCCCCGGCCGCTTCCATTTTCTGCATCAGGCTGGGCAGCGCCGCCTCGGACGACGAGGTGCCCAGCACAAGCAGCAGTTCCTCCTTCAGATAGGCGATCAGGCGGAAGATCGAGAAGCCGTTGGCCCAGGCGACGACGCCCAGAATGCCCAGCACGAAGATCAGCGAGGTCAGGTAGAAGGTGGCTATCAGCGCCGCCAGATTGGCGACCGAGGCGATGCCGTAGGCGCCGATGGTGAAGGCGAAGGCGCCGAACGCCCCTACAGGCGCCGCTTTCATCAGGATGGCCACCAGCCGGAACACGACCTGGCTCAGCGATTCCAGCGCGCGCTGCACCGGCGCGCCGGCGTCGCCGATCATGGCCAGCGCCACGCCGAACAGGATCGACACGAACAGCGTCTGCAGGATGTTGCCCTCGACGAAGGCGCTCAGCAGCGTCGTCGGAATGATGTTCAGCAGGAAGCCGGTGATGCTGCTCTCTTGGGCCGAGGCGGCGTATCCGGCCACCGCACCGGCATCCAGCGTCGCCGGATCGATGTTCAGCCCCCGGCCCGGCTGGACCAGATTGGCGATCACCAGGCCTACGATCAGCGCCAGGGTCGAGAACACCAGGAAATAGCCAAAGGCCTTGCCCGCCGTGCGGCCGATGCGCTTCAGATCGCGCATGCCGGCGATGCCGATGACGATGGTGAGGAAGATGACCGGGGCGATGATCATCTTCACCAGCTTGATGAAGCCGTCGCCAAGCGGCTTCAGGCTTTCCCCCGTCTCCGGGAAGAAATGGCCCACCAGGCCGCCCGCCAGAATGGCCAGCAGCACCCAGAAATAGAGCGTCTTGTAGATCGGCCGGCGCGCGCCGGGCGCGGCTCCGCCGTCTGTGGTGATCAGCACGACCTCGTTCCTCCCGGCGGACCGATCGGCCCGCCCCTACGCTCGGCCCCGTCTGGCGCGGGATCTCAGGGGCCAGTGTCGGCGATGACTCGCGCCGTGGCGAAAACTTCCCGCGTAGGGATCATCCCACGGATTCAGCGAAGGAATCCACCGCGCTCGGCGCGGGATTAGGGTAACGGTTGTGCGGTTTTCCGCACATCATTCTGGCCAGTCGTGCGGATTTCCGCCCATAATGCCGCCATGTCGCGGTCCCCTCTCAGCCAGCCTGCCCAGTGGCGCCTGTTCGCCGGCGCCTGGGTTGTCGTGGCCGTGCTGGCGGTGGCCGGCGCGGGGTGGCTGGCGCGCCGCGACGCCCAGGCTTCGGTCGATCGTCAGGCCGCGACGGCCGCGGCGCTGCACGGGGCCGTTCTGCGAAGCGAGCTGGAGCGGGTGCGCGCCGTTCCGTCGGTGCTCGCCGCCGATCCGGACCTCGAGGCGCTGGTCATCGTCCCCTCCCCCGCCCGCCGCGACTTGGCCAATGCCAAGCTGGAAACCCTGGCGCGCGAGGTCCGTGCCGCCGCGCTGTATGTGCTCGACGCCGACGGGACCGCACTGGCCGCCTCGAACTGGCGTGAACCGACCAGCTTCGTCGGCTCCAACTACCGCTTCAGGCCCTATTTCTCCGACGCCGTCCGCGACGGAGACGCCGCCTTCTTCGCACTCGGCACCGTCAGCGGCCGCCCGGGCCTCTATCTGTCGCGCCGCATCGTCGACGGCTCCGGGCAGCTGGCGGGCGTCATCGTCGCCAAGATCGAGTTCGACGCGTTGGAGGCGATGTGGCGGCGATCGGAGGAGCCGACCTGGGTGACGGACTCCACCGGCGTCATCCTGATCACCACCGTGCCCGACTGGCGTTTTCGCGCCACGCGCCCCCTCAGCCCCGAGCGTCGCCGCACCCTGGCGGAGGAACAGACCGCGGGCGCGGCCCTGGCGGATCTGCCCTTCACGGCGCCGGACCGCGGCCTGATCCGGCTGGACCGCGACGTCCCGCCCGGCCGCTACGCCCACGCGGTCGAAGCCATACCGGAGCTCAGCTGGACCCTTCACCTGCTCCAGCCCGCGGATCAGGTGATGTCGCGCGCGGTCGGCGCCGCCCTGACGTTGGCCGCACTGGCCACGGCCCTGCTCGCCGCCCTGACCGGCGTGCTGCTGCGGCGCCGCCAGCGTGCCGCGGCTCGGGCCCTGGAGGAAGAGGAGACCCGCGCCCGACTGGAGCATCTGGTCGGCGAGCGCACCGCCGAGCTCAGCGCCGCCAACGGCCGCCTGCGCCGCGAGATCGATGAGCGCCGCCGTCTCGAACGCGACCGCCAGGACCTGGAGGACAAGCTGGTCCAGGCCAACAAGCTGGCCACGCTGGGTCAGGTCGTCGCCGGCGTGGCGCACGAGATCAACCAGCCCATGGCCGCCATCCGCGCCCATGCCGACACTGCCGGAGAGTATCTGACCCGCGACGATCCCGCCGCCGCCGTTCGTTCGCTGGACGCCATCGGCCGCCTGACCGAACGCGTCGGCGCAATCACCGAGGAACTGCGCGCCTTCTCTCGCAAGACCCGCTCCGAGGTCGTGGCGGTCGACGTCGCCCGAGCGGTCGAGGGCGCCCTGCTGCTGGTCTCGCCCCGCCTGCGGGAACAAGGGGTTGAGGTCCGCATCGACGTCCGGGCGGACTTGCGGGTGAAGGCCGAGCGCAATCGGCTTGAGCAGGTGGTCCTGAACCTGCTTCGAAACGCTGCGGAGGCCCTGAACGGTCCAGGCCGAATCGAGGTCACGGCAACCCCCGAAGGCCGCAAGGTGGTTATCCGCGTCGCCGACGACGGCCCCGGCCTGTCACCCGAGGTGCGCGACCGCCTGTTCACCCCCTTCACCACCGACAAGGCGGAGGGCGTCGGCCTGGGACTGGTCATCAGCCGCGACATCGTCGCCGGCTTCGGCGGCGAGCTGAGCCATGAGCCGACCGACCGCGGCGCCGCGTTCCGCATCGTGCTGGCGAGGGCGAAATGAGCCGCTGCGTCGCCTTGGTCGAGGACGACGAAGCTTTCCGCGCCGCCTTGGCCGAGCGCCTTACCCTGGCCCAGTTCGACGTCCTCCCCTTCGCTTCGGCCGAGGCGGCGCTGAAGGGCCTCCGCCCCGATTTCGACGGCGCGGTCGTGACCGACCTTCGCATGCCGGGCATGGACGGCCGCCAGCTGGCCGAGCGACTGACCGTCCTCGACCCCGACCTGCCCGTCGTTCTCATGACCGGCCACGGCGACGTCGCCGACGCGGTCGAGGCCATGAAGCGCGGCGCCTATGACTTCCTGACCAAGCCCTTCGCCTCCGAACGCCTGATCGAGACGCTCGGACGAGCGCTGGAGAAGCGTGCCCTCGTCCTCGACAACCGCCGCCTCTCCGCCCTCGCCGTGGAGACCGACGACTCCATCCCCCTCAGCGGCGAGAGTGCGGCCTCGACCACCTTGCGCGCCGCCGTGCGTGAACTTGCCGCCGCGGAGGTCGACGTCCTGATCGAAGGCGAGACCGGCTCGGGCAAGGAGGCCGTGGCCCGCGCGATCCACGCCGCCGGCCGTCGCCGTCATCGTTCCTTCGTCGCCGTCTCCTGCGCCGCTCTGCCCGACGAGGACGCCGAGGGCCGACTGATGGGTCAGGAGGCCAGCGTCGGCTCCGGACTGATGCGTCGCCGCGAGGGCCGGATCGAGCAGTCGCACCAGGGCACACTCTTCCTCGACGAGATCGACCTGGCCCCCCGCGCCGTTCAACTGCTGCTGCTCCGCGTGCTGGAGGAGCGGGAGGTGCTGCCGCTCGGCGCGTCCGAGCCGCGCGCGCTCGACCTGCGGATCCTCGCAGCCGCCAAGGGCGATCCCGCCCAGGCCGTCGCACGCGGCGACCTGCGCGAAGACCTGTTCTGGCGCCTAAACGTCGTGCGCCTGCGCGTGCCGCCGCTGCGTGAGCGGCGCGAGGACGTGCCGCTGCTGTTCGCCCGCTTCCTGTCCCGCGCGGCGGCCCGGCTGGAGCGACCGATGCCGCCCATCGACGACGCCGTGCGTCGCCGTCTGCTGGATCACGACTGGCCCGGCAACCTGCGCGAGCTGTCGAACTACGCCAATGAGGTGGCGCTGGGCCTGCGCCCCGCCGCCGCGCCTGCCGCCGACGACTTGAGCCTGTCCGACCGCGTCGCCCGCTACGAGGCGGAGCTTATCCAAGAGGCCCTGTCCGCCCACGCGGGCGACATGAGGCGGGTCACCGAAGCCCTGCGCATCCCGCGCAAGACCCTCTACGACAAGATGGCCCGCCTGGGCATTCAGCCCGCCGAACACCGCCACGGCCGCCGCTGAACCCTGTCCGGACACGATTTCGGCCGCGTCCGGACACGGCGTCGCTGGCCTGAGACCTTCGCATCGCTTCGACTGAGCCCATGACACAGCCTCATTCCCTGCGCCACGAACTGATCGAAACCGCCCGCGTCGTCACCCTCGGCCTGGCACTCGCCATGACGTGGACGACGCTCGCATACCAGCCCTTCACCATCCCCTCGGCCTCGATGGAGCCAGGACTGATCGAGGGCGACTATCTGGTGGTGTCGAAATGGGCCTATGGCTGGTCCGGCGCGTCCCTACCCCTCGCGCCTTCCCCCGGCGAGGGCCGTCTGCTCGGCCGCCACCCCGCGCGCGGCGACGTCGTCGTCTTCCGGCACCCGTTGCGGCCGGACGAGCCGTGGATCAAGCGCGTGATCGGCCTGCCCGGCGACAGGGTGCAGCTCCGTGACGGCCAGGTTTTCGTCAACGGCCTGCCGTTCGTACGGACGTCGCTCGGCCCCGGCCGCAGCGCCGCCCAGCCCGAACGCTTCGTCGTCCGCGCGCGCGAGACCGCCCCCGACGGCGATCGCGGCTGGATCACCCACGACTTCGGGCCCAGCGCGCCCGGCGACGACACACAGATGATCGTCGTGCCGGAAGGCCGCTACCTCGTTCTCGGCGACAATCGCGACAACTCGCTGGATGGCCGCTGGCCCTCCGAGGTCGGCGTCGGCTTCCTGCCAGCCGCGAACCTGATCGGCCGCGCCGAACTCGTCGTCGCGTCGTGGAAGCCCGGCGCCTCGGTGTGGAAGCCTTGGAGCTGGCTGAACCTTCAGGGCCGCTGGTTCATGCCGATTGAATGACCCCCTCCCGGCGGGAGAGGGCTTGAGGCTCGCAGAGCGAAGCGATGCGCCAAGCCGAAAGGGAGAGGGGCACGACCGCCGCGACTTCGAACCAGCCGACCCTCATCCGTCGGCTTCGCCGCCACCTTCTCCCAATGGGAGAAGGAAAGGATCAGCGGGCGAACTCCGCCTTGCTGATCACCCCGTCTCCGTCCTTGTCCAGCCGTTCGAAAGCCGCCTCGGAGCGCGAATCCGCCTGCGCCAGCGTCGGCGCCGCCATCGCCCCCAGCGCCAGTCCCACGGCCGCCGCCGCCGCGGTGGGCCAGCCCTTCAACCGGGCGCGCACGCCGATCTCCGCCTCGATGAAGCCCCGCATCGCGTCGCTGGCCGACCGCCCCCGCGCCCGGCACAGGGCCATGAACGCGGTCTTCATCTCGAACGGCAGGCGGATTTCCAGCGTCTCTGACTTCTTGGGTGCGCGCATGGGCAGACCTCCTCGGGAGACGGCATCTCACCGCGCGAAGACCCGGCGCGCCAGTGAAATCGCGGCAATGCCCCACGACCGGCCGGTTCAACTTCGCGCGACCGGCCCTAGTCGCGCGCGACGTCCGGCGCCACCTTGATCTCCGCAGAACGACAGAAAGGGGTTCGCCCATGACCGTGTCCCTGCCCGCCTCCGCCCGCCGCGCCGCCCCCGAGGTGCGCCGCATCACCGACGCCGACCTGACCTGGGCCCTCGGCGAGGGCTGGCGCGACTTCAACGCCAAGCGCGGCGACGTGGTGGTCGTCGCCTTCCTTTACCCGCTGATGGCGCTGGTCGCCGCGGCGGCGACGCTGAACGACCGCCTGGTCCCGCTGTTCTTCCCCCTGGTCGCGGGCCTGTCGATCATGGGCCCGGCGGTCGCCGCCGGCTTCTATGAGATCGCCCGGCGGCGCGAAGAGGGGCTGGATTCCAGCTGGCGGCACTTCCTCGATCCCCTGGGCGGACGCGGCCGGGGACCGTTGGCGGCACTCACGCTGATGCTGCTAATCGTCTTCGTCGCCTGGCTGGCGGTGGCCTGGGCCATCTATGCCGGCACCCTGGGACAAAGGGGGCCGACGGACCTGATCGACTTCGCGCGCCTGACCGTCACGACGCCGGAGGGTTGGGCCATGATCGGCCTGGGCAATCTGGCGGGACTGGGTTTCGCCGCCCTGACCCTGATCCTGACCGTGGTCTCCTTCCCCATGACGGTGGACCGCCCGGTCGCGCTCGACGCGGCGGTCGGCGCCTCGCTGAGGGCCTTCGGACGAAACCCCGGCGTCCTGTCGCGCTGGGGCCTACGCGTGGCCTTGCTGCTGGCGCTGGGATCGCTCCCGCTCTTCCTCGGCCTGCCCTTGGTCCTGCCGGTGCTGGGCTATGCCACCTGGCACCTCTACACGCGGCTGGTGGTGCGGTAGGGGTCAGCGTCCTGGAGGTCTCGGCGCCGGCCCGCGCGCCCGCTCGTAGGCGTGGCCCAGCGACAGGATGCGCGCGTCCTCCCACTTTCTGCCGATGAAGCTCAGGCCCACGGGCATGCCGCGGTCCAGTCCCATCGGCACGGTCAGGTGCGGATAGCCCGCCACCGCCGCCAGCCGGCTGGCCGAACCCTGCATGCGGTCGTCGTCGGCCGGATCGTTGGTCCAGGCGCGCGAGGTCGTCGGCGCGATCAGGGCGATCACCTGATGCTCGGCCATCATCCGGTCGATCCCCTCCGGCCCCGCCATGCGCAGCGAGTCGGCGCGGGCGGCGACATAGGTCGGGTCGTCCAGTCCCTGCGTCGCCTCGGCCCGCTCGAACAGGTCCTGGCCGAACAGCACCATCTCGCGCGGCTCGGCCGCATTGAACGCGATCACGTCCGTGAGCGTCCGCGTAGGCACTTGGGCCGGGTCGGTGGAAGCCAGATACAGGTTCAGCCCGTGCTTCAGCTCGACGAGCAGAACGATGATCTCCAGTCCCCCGATGGCCCCCATGTTCGGGCCCTGCTCGATGTCCACCAGCACGGCGCCGGCGGCCTCCAGCACACCCAGCGTCCGCTCGAACTCGGCCCGCGTCTCGTCGGAGTAGGACGGCAGCAGGAACCGCATCACCCCGATCCGCGCCCCGCTCAGGGCGCCCGGATCCAGCGCCGCGCCATAGTCCACCTTGCGCGCGTCCGCCTCGGCCGTGGCGGCGTCCAGCGGGTCGGTCCCGGCGATGACGCCCAGCACGATGGCCGCGTCTTCGACCGTCCGCGTCATCGGCCCGGCGGTGTCCTGGGAATGCGAGATCGGCACGATGTGCGTCCGCGACACCAGCCCCACGGTCGGCTTGAACCCGACGATCCCCGTCACCGAGGCCGGGCAGGTGATCGACCCGTCCGTCTCCGTACCGATCGCCGCCGGCGCCAGCCCCGCCGCCACCGCCACTGCGCTGCCCGACGAGGACCCGCACGGCGTCCGCTCGGGATCATACGGATTGGGCGTCTGCCCCCCGACCCCGCTCCAGCCGCTGATCGACTGCGACGACCGGATGTTGGCCCACTCCGACAGATTGGTCTTGCCCAGGATGAAACCGCCCGCCTCCCGCAAGCGCGTCACGATCGGCGCATCCCGTCCTTGGTCGTTGTTGGCCAGCGCCAGCGACCCCGCCGTAGTCGGCATACCTGCGGCCTCGATGTTGTCTTTCAGCAGAATCGGCATGCCGTCGAGCACACCCGACCCCACCGCCAGCGTCGGAGTCCATACGATGACGCTCGAATAGGGCGCGTCCATCTCGCGGAGGACGTTCAGAAAGGCATCCGCGCCGTCGATCCGTTCGCGGCAGATTTCGACGTCGGCACCATCTGGGATGCCATTGCGGCGACGCATTTCGGCTTGCTCATCCGCCGGCAAGGCGCTGAGCAAGCGACACTCCGCCGATCGGCCAGCCGGACTCTGCGCGTGCGCCGTCGGCGCGAAGCCGACGAGCGCCAGCAGCCCCGCCGCGATCAGTCCTGCGCGGCCGGCGACCTTGCGCCGATCGTCCGGTCGAGGAAGTCCAGATACGTCCGCCATTGGTGAAGCCCCCGCTCATTGCCCCGGATGCCGTGACGCTGGCCGGGATAGAGCATGGTCTCGAACGGGAGGCTCTTTTCCTGCAGCGAATTCAGCACGCGGGTGGTGTTTTCGAAGATCACGTTGTCGTCGGCCATGCCGTGCATCAGCAGCAGCCGCCCGGTCATCTGCGGCAGCTGGTCCAGGATGTCGGACGCGGCATAGCCCTCCAGATTGCCCTCCGGCGTCGACATGAACCGCTCGGTGTAATGGGTGTCGTAAAGGCTCCAGTCGGTCACCGGCGCCCCCGAGATGGCGGCGGCCAGGCCCATCTTCGGCTCGGTCAGCATGTGCAGAGTCATGAACCCGCCATAACTCCAGCCCATCGCCGCGATCCGGTCGTCGTCGACGAACGGCAGGGTCCGTAGATAATCGGCGGCCAGCACCTGATCCTCGATCTCGGGCTGGCCCATCGTAAGGTAAAGCGCCTGTTTGAACCGCGCCGAGCGATAGCCTTCGCCCCGGTTGTCCATGCGGAACACGACATAGCCCGCCTCGGTCAGCAGCTGGGTCGTCGCCGACGGCCAGGATCGCTTCACCCCGCCGCCCGACGGGCCGCCATAGACCTGCATCACCACGGGATACTGCTTGGACGGATCGAAGCCGGGCGGCGTCGACATCTGCCAGTGCAGGGTCTCGCCGGCGCTCTCCAGCGTGCCGAACTCCGGATCGCGCTGGCGTTCGTTGTACGGCCAGAAGGGGTGGCTTTCGTCCAGCCGGTTCTCCTCGATCCACGCCAGACGCCGGCCGTCGATCGCATACAGCGCCGACTGCGGCGGCGTGTCCGGGTCGGAATAGTTGCCGACGTAGGCCGTGCCCGTGCGGTTGACCGAGGCGCTCCACCAGCCGCCGCGCGGCGTGATCTCGGCCGGGCGTCCCGGCCGGCTCAGGCTGACGCCGAACAGCTGCTGCTCGATGGGCCATTCCTTCCCGTCGCGCATGGAGGCGGTGAAGAAGACCCGGCCGGTACGCTCGTCCACCCCGTTCAGGCCGGTGACGGCGTAGTCGCCCGAGGTGATGGCGCGGATGCGCCGCCCGTCGGGTCCATGCAGGTACAGGTGCCGCCAGCCGCTTTCCTCGCTGGACCAGATGAAGTTGCCGTCCTTCAGCGCCTTGAAATCGTGCGTCAGCCCGACCCAGGCCGGCGACGTCTGCGTAGCGATGATCCGGCCCTGACCCGTAGCCGGGTCCACCGCCAGCAGGTCCAGCGTCTTCTGGTCCCGCGACTGGCGCTGGACGTACAGGGTCTTGCCGTCCGCCGACCAGTTGACCCGCGCCAGATAGACGTCGGCGTTCGCGCCCAGATCGACCTTGATCCGTTGCCCGGTCGTCCGGTCGTGCACATACAGGTCGATCACCGCATTGGGCCGCCCCGCGCGGGGATAGCGCTGCTGGATCACCGTCGCCCCGCCGCCCGAGATGTCCAGGCGCGGGATCACGTCCACGGTCGATTCGTCGGTGCGCTGCAGGGCGATGAAGCGCTCGTCCGGGCTCCACCAATAGCCGGTGTCGCGGTCCATCTCCTCCTGGGCGATGAACTCCGCCGTCGCCCAGGTAATCAGGCCGTCGCCGTCCGTCGTGACCGCCTGCTCGGCGCCGGCGGCCAGGTCGTAGACGACCAGATCCTGATCCCGCACCCAGCTGACGTAGTTGCCCTTGGGGGAGACCTTGGCGTCGATCTCGTCGGCCTCCGTCTCCGTCAGGCGACGCACGGCCCCGCCTTCGCGCTCGGCCAGGAAGACGTCGCCTTCCAGCGGCGCCAGGATGTATCGGCCCTGCTCGTCCCACGAATACTCCACCACGCCGCGGGCCGAGATGCGCATCCGCTCGCGCCGGGCGATCTCCGCCTCAGACAGCTCCCCGGCGTCGGGAACCAGCGCACGGGCGTCGATCAGCTTGAACGGCTCTCCGCCCTGAGTGGACATGGCCCATAGATCCTGGACGTCCACGTCGTCCTCCCGCGACCTCAGGAAGGCGACCAGCTCCCCGTCCGGCGACAGGCTGACCCCCCGCGCCACCGGTCCGGCCAGGGACGGATTGGCGTAGACCCGCTCCACCGTCAGGATGGAAGGATCGGTCGCCTCCTGGGCCTGGGCCGGCACGACGACGATGAGCGAAAGGGCGGAAGTCAAAAGCAGATTGCGCATGGGGGCGGACGCTAAAGGCAGATTTGGCCCGCGTCACCCCCGACCCTTTCGCGCAGGCGCCGCATCCCCTATCACCGCCGCGATGACCGCCGCCGACCTCACCCCGACCGTCAAGGCCAGCCCCTTTCACGCGCTGAAGGTGCTGTGGGTCCGGCACTGGACCGACCAGCTGTTCAGCTTCGCCTGCGAGCGGCCTGAAGACTTCCGCTTCCGCTCCGGCGAGTTCGTCATGATCGGCCTGCCCGACCCGGACGGCGGCAAGCCGATCCTGCGCGCCTACTCCATCGCCAGCCCGCACTGGGCCGAGGAGCTGGAGTTCCTGTCCATCGCCGTGCCCGACGGCCCACTGACCTCGCGGCTGGTCAAGATCGAGGCGGGCGATCACGTCCTGATGGGCAAGAAGCCGACGGGCACCCTGGTGCTGGACGCCCTGACCGGCGGGGAGCGGCTGTGGCTGATCGGGACGGGCACGGGCCTGGCGCCCTGGCTGTCGGTGGCGCGCGATCCGGACACCTATGCCCGCTTCGGTCAGGTGATCGTGTGCCATACGGTTCGCAACGTCGCCGACTTGGCCTACCGCGACGTCTTCACCTCCGGCATCCACGAAGACCCCCTGATCGGCGACGAGGCGCGGGCCCAGTTGACCTACTACCCCACGGTCACCCGTGAGGATTTCGTCACGCCCGGCCGCATCACCGACCGCATCCGTTCAGGCGACCTGTTCGCCGACCTCGGTCTTCCGCCCGGGTTTTCGCCCCACGCCGACCGCGTCATGCTGTGCGGCTCCATGGCCATGATCAAGGAGACCGGCGAGCTGCTGGAATCCTACGGCCTGAAGGAAGGCTCGAACGCCGAACCCGGCGACTATGTTCTGGAGCGCGCCTTTGTCGGATGAGGTGAAGGTGGACGCGCGCACGGCGCCCGAGGCCTGCGCCGACATGGCCCAGGTGCGCCAGGGCGTCGATGCCTTGGACCGCGCGCTCGTCGCCCTGCTGGCCGAGCGCCAGCGCTACATGGAGGCTGCGGCCCGCCTCAAGCCCAGCCGGGACGTCGTCCACGACGACGCCCGCATCGAGGACGTGGTGGCCAAGGTCCTGGCCGCCGCCGCAACTGCCGGCCTGTCGCCCGAGATCGCCGAACCCGTCTGGCGCACTCTGATCGACCGCTGCATCGCCCACGAGTTCGCGCAGTGGGACCGCACGCGGAACTAGCCGCGCAGGCTTTTCAGCATCAGCTCATGCCGATAGGCGGCCACATCGGCCAGCGCCGCGTTCAGCGCATCACGGACACGGTCCAACAGCGGCGGCGCCTCAGCCTTCTGCGCCGCCTCGGCCGCCGCGCAGGCCTCGGCCAGTTGCTCAGCCCCGATCCCCGCAGCCGCGCCCCGCACGGTGTGGGCCGCGTCGCGCCAGCCTTCCTCGCGCACGTCCAGCAGGGGCGCCCAGAGCGAGGCCTGCTGCACGAACAGGCCCAGCACCTCTTCCGACACGCCCGCGTCGCCGCCCGTCATGCGCTCGAAAACCGCGAAGTCCACCGCGCCCGACAGGTCGCGAGCGGCCATCAGGCGGCGGTCTCCTCGCCCTTGGCCAGACGCGAGTTCCACGCCGACCAGGCCAGATAGATCACCAGCCCGCCCGCGTTCCAGTAGAGGAAGTACAGCTGGGTCTGGGTCCGCAGGCTGAAGAAGAAGATCAGGCAGCCGACCATGGTGATCAGGCCGACCAGCCAGAACAGCGGCGCCTTGAACACCCGCGGGCGGTTCGGCTCGCGCAGGCGCAGCACGATCAGGCTCAGCCCCACGGCGAAGAAGGCCGCCAGCGTGCCCGCGTTGGCCAAGGAGGCCAGCTCGTCCAGCCGCATCACGCCGGCCAGCGCCGCCACCACGATGGCCGTGAAAATGGTCACCACAGCCGGCACGCCGCGGCTCGACACCTTGGCCAGGCCACGCGGCAAAAGGCCGTCGCGCGCCATGCCCAGAAAGATCCGGCTCTGACCGAACAGGAAGGCCAGCAGCACCGTCGGCAGGGCGATCACCGCCGAGGCGCCGATCCACTGGGCCGCCGTGCCCTGGCCCATGTCGCGCAGAATGAAGGCCAGGGGTTCGTCGCTCTGGGCGAAGGCCGCGGGCGGACGGGCGCCGATCGCGGCGGCGGCCACGATCATGTACAGGATGGTGCAGATCACCATTGAGCCGACGATGCCTATGGCCAGGTCATGCCCGGGGTTCTTGGTCTCCTCCGCCGCCGTCGAAATGGCGTCGAAGCCGTAGAAGGCGAAGAAGATGATCGCCGCCGCCGCCATCACGCCCGTCTGAACCGGAGGAATGCCGAAAAGGGCCTCCTGGAACGGCAGGGTCGGCGCGCCCCATCCGTTGGGCAGAAAGGGCTGGAAGTTGGCCGCATCGAAGGCCGGCAGGGCGATCGCCACGAACACCGCCAGCGCCGCGACCTTCACCACCACCAGCACGGCGTTCAGCGTCGCGCTCTCGCGCGTGCCCAGCAGCAGCAGGCCGGTGACCACGGCGATGATGAACACCGCCGGCAGGTTGATCATCCCGCCCTCGACGTGCGGTCCCGCCGCCAGCGCGGCCGGCAGGACCACGCCCAGTCCCTCCAGGAAGCCGACGGCGTATCCGGCCCAGCCCACGGCCACGGCCGACACCACCAGCGAGTATTCCAGGATCAGGCTCCACCCCACGATCCACGCCAGCAGCTCGCCCAGCACGGCGTAGGAATAGGTGTAGGCGCTGCCCGCCGCCGGCATCATGGTCGACAGCTCGGCATAGGCCAGGGCCGCGCAGGCGCAGACCAGGCCGGCCAGGCCGAAGCTGATCATCACCCCCGGCCCCGCCAGCCCGGCGCCCACGCCGATCAGCGTCAGGATGCCGGTGCCCACGATGGCGCCCACGCCCATGGCGACCAGATGCGGCCAGCTCAGCGTCTTCTTCAACGCCGGCCCCTCTCGCGGGGCGGTCAGCACGTCGATCGATCGCCGGCGGTTCCAGAAGGCCATGGTCGTCTCCCCCGTCCGCCCTGACGGCGGATTCGAAAGACCTTAGCCCGAGAGGGCGACGCGATGAAATGCCCGCTTGCGCGCGAAGGGTGCAACCGCTATGTCCCGCCCCCTCCGATGGGCCCGTCCCGTCGTTGACCGCGCGACGGTCCGGGTGATTAGCTCAGTTGGTAGAGCAGCTGACTCTTAATCAGCGGGTCGTAGGTTCGAACCCTACATCACCCACCATCGTCTTTCTCTTTTAAACCATACACTTGCCAGACCGAAGCGGGACGCGCTGATTAGCGATGACCTCGCCGTGTGAGCAAGGTGTGAGCGCGAGCGTGGGAATTGCCCAGGCTCACACCCTGTCATCTCATGGCCTTCCGCCGCCCGTGTTGACCCTCGCGCCCTCAGCGATGAAGGCGTCCAGGTCGGTGGGCGCATAGCGGACCAGGCGACTCCCGACCTTGCGGAACACAGGACCACCGCCCCTCAGCCGCCAGTCTTCCAACGTCCGGGGACTTGTGCCGAGGTGAGCTGCGGCCTCGGCCGTGGTGAGAAGACGAGGGCTCTCAGCCCGGCCCGGCCCGCCACAGAAAGCACCCCCGCCCCCTCCCGAGAGGGTATGGAGGGGGACGCCCGGCCAACCAACGTCATCTATACGGGGGAGTGGAGATGCGCGCTCAGGGGTCGCGGGATGGTCAGGCGTCATCGTCGCCTCCCTTCACCACTTTCACAGGGCCGCTCAGACGATAGCGCCCTTGCCGGGACTTGCCCTCCCGGATGGTTTCGATGGGGACGCCTCTCCGCCTGAGACGTTGAATGGAGACCGGCCACCTATAGGCAAGGCCCGGCGGGTTGGCCTCGCCAGCGGTGAAACCTTTCAGGCCAGTCGCCAAGAGAAGCCTTAGGGTGCGGGCGTCGCGGCCTGTGAAGGTCGGTTCTGGCCCGTTCGGAAGGCGCACGGTGATTGGGCGTTCGGAGTAGAGGTTCGACATGGGGTGTCGCTCCAAAGAGGAAACGGCCCGTCAGTCGGCCAAAGCGGAACAGCCGTGTGTTTTGGGAAAGGCCCGCACCTCATCCCGGCGAGGTCCGTGCGGGTGTGGACCTTTGGTCGCCGAGGGCAGCATCGCAAGGGAGCCGCCGCGACTAGCCGTTAGCGGCCAGTTGCTGGCCATTTAGGAACGCGCCTGTCGGGAGTCCAGCGGCCTCGCCTGTATGGAGTCCAACGCTGTCCTTCGGCCGCCATGTCATCGAGTGGCACAAGGTTGAACATGGGGTCGGTCTGGCCAAGGCCCTACGTCGTCTCGCCTTTCCGCCACGCGCTGCATACAGCGTGTCCCAATGGGACAGCCTAGAAGTCGGGCTCCCTCAGCTCCCCCGTCTCCAGCGTCTCGACCAACCCCCGCGCCTGGTCTAGCAACCGCCACCGCGCCTCGGGGTCGGACACTCCGGCCAGGGCCGCAGCCGCCGCCTCCATCGCCTCGCCAGCCTCCCTCGCAAGCCGCCTTTCGGGGTTCGCCATGCGCGCGCCGCCCCGTCGTCCACTCGGCAGCCCGTCCCGCTCGGCCAGTGCCTTCGCCAGCGTCGGGGCGTCGTGTGAGGTCCAGCGTGCGAGTGTGCTCTTGGGGATGCCCAGGTCGGCGGCCATGTCCCGGTAGGATTTGAGCGCGCCCTTCATACGCCCGCCCTGTCGGTGAAGCCCGGCCCTGCGGTAGGCTCCGAACATCGCGCGAAGGTCGGCCTTGCCCAGCGCCCGCCCGTGACGGCGGTTCGCCTCGAATGCCCAGTAAGTGACTTGCTCCAGGGACGTGGCCTCCCTCAGCTCCGCCGCCCCCTCGCGCACACCCTCCCGCCGCATGGCCTCATATCGGTGCCAGCCGTCGTAAAGCAGAGACGCGCCATTCAACCGGGCGACCTTCAACGGCGGAAACGCCTCAGCCCCCTCAGACCGCACCACCTGTCGATACCGCTCGACAAGCTTGGGGTCCGTTCCCTTGGCGCGGGGTTGCAGCTCGGGGAGAAGGACGAGGGAGGCAAGTGCGACCGTCTCAATGACGCCTTCGGATGCGGACAGAGACATAGGCGCTCGACGCTACCGACCGAACGGAGCGAGCCGGGCGCACTCCCCAGCCACCACCCTCAAATATGCGTCGTCACGCGCGAGGGCGTTTCGCAGGTCCACCATGCACCGGGCGTATCGCTCGACCCGCGCATCGCAAGAGCTGAGGGCGGCTCGACACTGCGGGTAGCCAACCCATTGCGCGGCCTCCACCCCCGCGATGTAGCCTTCATTGTAGCCATTCTGCCGGGCACCCTCGATTAACGCCGGGATGGGGTCTTGTCGGGCGACCGCCTGTGAACCGGCGCTACTCGGCAACGTCAACGCCAGCAACATCCCTACCCCTGCCAACAGTCCCCTGTTCTTCGTCATTGGCTTGCACCTTTCCCAAGCGCCACCACCTCAGCCTTGCTGCTCGTTCCCCTCAGCGCGGCCATTCGTTCGCCGACGACCCGCCCGGCCTCCCGCCCCACGGTGTCGTGAAGGTGAGCATAGCGGGCGGTGGTGGACGGTTGCGTATGCCCAAGGCGGTTTCCGACCGTGGCCAGGGTGAAGCCGCTGGACAGCATGAAGCTGGCGTTGGTGCGGCGAAGGTCATGCAGGCGCACGTTCCGCAGCCCCGCCTCCCGCACAAGCCAAGCCCAGGGTCGTTTCAGGTCCGCCCTTGGTTTCACCTCCGCCAGCTTGGCGACACGCCCCTTGCCCGACTCACCCGGAAACAGGAACCGCCCGGACGGGTCGCGCTCCCGCATGTCCCGCAACAGGTGCAGGGCCGGGCCGTCCAGCTCGACCAGGTGTTGCCGCTTCGTCTTGGTGTGCGCGGACGGCTTCTCCCATAGCCCGCGCTCCAAATCGAACTGCCCCCAATCCGCCCTCAGCACCTCTTGTAGGCGCGCGCCGGTGTAAAGAAGCAGGCGAACGGCATCGGCGGCTCCCCGCGCGGTGACGGCCCCGGCGTGTTCCCCCTCATAGGCGTCGCAAGCGTCCAGCAATCGGGCCACCTCAGCCTCTGATAGGTTCCTGTTGCGCTGATCCTCCTCAAACTTGCGGACCCCCTTGCAAGGATTGTCCGTCCGCCAGCCCAGCTCGATTGCGAGGGAGAACATCTTGCTGAGCACGGCATGAAGGCGGTTGGCCTGATAGCTCCCGGCCTGAGCCGCCGCATGGTCGGCCGCCCGCTTGGCCCTCGCCTCCAATCGTTCCGCCTTCGCCCCGTCCGCCTTGCCCGCCGCCTTGGCCAGCGCCTCAGCCTTGGCCTTGGACTCCGCCAGACCCCGCACCTTGGCCGCCCCGTGAAGGCGTCGAATGTCGGCAACAGTCAGCTCCGCGACCTTGCGTCGGCCCAGCTCGGCAAGGGGCCGGGAGAGAAGGTTGCGGGCGTCCCGGACGGTGTTGGGTTTGAGCCGCCGTTCGTTGGCGTAGGCCCCAAGGTAGTGGTTTGCGAGGTCGGTCAACGTGGGGGCTTCCCGAAACCGCTGACGGTCGCCGCTCGGATTGCCGCCCTTGGCCACCTCCCCCGCCCGCGCCTTGGCTAGGTCGCGCGCCTCATCGACCGTGAGCGCCGGAAACCCGCCCAGCTTTGCCCAGCGTTGCTCACCCGCCGAGGTCCGGTAGCGATAGAGAAAGGTGCGGCTCCCGCCGGGCGTCACCCTCAGACCAAAGCCGGGGATGCCCCGCGCTCCGCCATCCCATAGCCATTGCCCAGGCGAGGCCGCCTCGACCCGCCGCTTCGTCAGTTCCGCGCTTGCCCGTTTCGGCATGACACCCTCCCGGCTAGACCGCCGCATTTGTGCTCACACGATAGCACAAAAGGGCTCACACGCTAGGGCGGATGTGAGCAAGGTGTGAGCAAGGGGGGCCGTTCCGGGGCGGAGTGAGCCGTAGAGCATTGGGGAGTATCAGGACAGGAAGCTTTTATATGCTTGCACTTATCGCCTCTCACCGCGCTCCGCCGTTCCCGTCAGAAACTTAGACGCCCTGACTCTTAATCAGCGGGTCCACAGTTCGAACCTGTGATCACCCACCATCGTTGCAGTGCTGATTGGCTAGGTTTTTGCCCCCCGGCGGGTGGAACGAAAGCCGATCGGGCAGGGGTTTGAACTTCATTTTGAAGTTTTGTTCGCATTTCGAGCTGGCGATCGCAGAGACGGCGAGACTCTGATCGCGCTTCAGATAGTGCGCGTCCAATATCGCCCTGACGTCCGTGCGGCGTCCGCGCGCGGCTCAGCCGCCCAGATCCAGCGAATACCCCGCCGAGCGGACCGTCCGGATGGGGTTGGCCGTGCCCTCCACGTTCAACGCCTTCCTCAGACGGCCGACGTGGACGTCGACGGTGCGGGCCTCGACGTAGACGTCACTGCCCCAGACCGCGTCCAGCAGTTGCTCACGGCTGAACACCCGGCCGGGGTGCTGCATGAAGTGGTCCAGCAGGCGGAATTCGGTGGGGCCCAGGTGGACCTCGGACCCCGCGCGCCTGACGCGATGCGCCACGCGGTCGATGATGATGTCGCCGTGGTTGATCCGGTCGTCGGCCAGCCCAGGGCGGATGCGGCGCAGGACGGCCCGGATGCGGGCGATCAGTTCCGTCATGGAGAACGGCTTGGTCAGATAGTCGTCGGCGCCGGTGTCCAGCCCGCGCACGCGGTCGGTCTCTTCGCCCCGCGCGGTCAGCATGATGATCGGCAGGTTGCGCGTCTCGGCCTTGCCGCGGATGCGCCGGCACACCTCGATGCCCGACACCTTGGGCAGCATCCAGTCCAGCAGCACCAGGTCGGGCAGTCGCTCGTCGATCTGGACCAACCCCTCCTCTCCGTCGCCGGCCACGACGACGCGATAGCCCTCCTTCTCCAGATTGTACTGAAGCAGGGTCGCGAGGGCGTCCTCGTCTTCCATCACCAGGACATAGGGCTGCACGGTCGGCTCTCCGGGGATCGAGGGCTCAGGCGGTTCCGCCGCTGAAGTCGGTCTCGTTCGGCAGGGCGCTCAGGCGGGGGCGCTCCCCGATCATGTCGCCGCCCGTGATCTCATAGTGGATGGTCTCGGCGATGTTCGTCGCGTGGTCGCCGATGCGCTCCAGGTTCTTGGCCATGAACAGCAGGTGCGTGCAGGCCGAGATCGTCCGTGGATCGCCCATCATGTAGGTCAGCAGTTCGCGGAACAGGCTGTTGTAGTGCTCGTCGACCTCGTCGTCGGCGCTCCACACCGAAAGGGCGCGGTCGACCTCAGACGCGGTGTAGGCGTCCATCACGTCGCGCAGGCGGGCCGACACCAACCGCCCCATCCGCTCGATCGAGCGGGTCAGCGGCAGCATGGGCTCGCCCTCCGCCAGGATCAGAGCGCGCTTGGCGATGTTGCGGGCCAGGTCGCCGGTGCGCTCCAGATCGACCGCCAGCTTCATCGCCGACAGCGTCTTGCGCAGGTCGCTGGCCACCGGCTGGCGCAGGGCGATCAGGCGGATGGCCTTCTTCTCGATGTCGTGGTGCAGGGCGTCCAGTTTGTGATCGCGCTCGACCACCGCACGGGCCAGGGCGACGTCGCGGCGCGCGACGGAATCCACCGCGTCGGCCACCTGGGCCTCGGCTAGGCCGCCCATGCGGGCGACCTCGGCGGTGAGCTGGTTCAGCTCGTCGCCATAGGATTTCACGGTGTGCTGGTTCATTCGCCGCCTTAGCCGAACCGCCCGGTGATGTAGTCCAGCGTGCGCCGTTCGCGGGGATTCGTGAAGATTTCCTCGGTCGGGCCGTGCTCGACCAACCGACCCAAGTGGAAAAAGGCCGTGCGCTGACTGACCCGCGCGGCCTGGGCCATCGAGTGGGTGACGATGACGATGCAATACTGCTCTCGCAGTTCGTCGATCAGCTCCTCGATCTTGGCCGTGGCGATGGGATCCAGCGCCGAGCAGGGCTCGTCCATCAGGATCACCTCCGGCTCCACGGCGATGGCGCGGGCGATGACCAGGCGCTGCTGCTGTCCCCCCGACAGGCCGGTGCCCGGCGACTGCAGACGGTCGGCCACCTCGTCCCAAAGGCCGGCCCGCTTCAGGGCGCGTTCGACCACGTCGTCCAGTTCCGCCTTCGACGTCGTCAGCCCATGAATGCGCGGGCCATAGGCCACGTTCTCGTAGATCGACTTGGGGAAGGGGTTGGGCTTCTGAAACACCATGCCGACCCGCGCACGCAGCAGCACGGGATCGACCGCGCGGCTGTTCACGTCGTCGCCGTCCATCTCGATGGAGCCCGAAACGCGGGCCGACGGGATGGTGTCGTTCATCCGGTTGAGGCAGCGCAGGAAGGTCGATTTGCCGCAGCCCGACGGGCCGATGAAGGCCGTCACCGTCTTGTCCGGCACGTCCAGGCTGACCTCGTGCAAGGCCTGCTTGTCGCCATAGTGGACCGAGACGTCGCGCGCGCGGATCTTGATCGGACCCAGCGGCTCGGCCGGACGCGGGGACAGCGCGGCGCCGGCCGACGGGTCGGCCGCGGGAGCCTCGACCGTCTCAGCCGGGGAGCCCGCTGGCGCCTCGGCCTCGGCGGCCGGCAGCACCTGTCCGCCCATGCGCGGCATGTCGGTGGGATCGCCGGAGCCCCGGTCGTCGTGCGAACGGAAAATCTTGAACTTCATGTCGCTTACCACCGACGTTCGAACCGGCGCCGCAGGATGATTGCGGCGGCGTTCATGACGATCATGAGGGCCAGGAGAACCATGATGGCGGCGGCGGTGCGCTCGTGGAACGCGCGCTCCGAAGCGTTCTCCCAGATGTAGATGAGGGACGGCAGCGCCCCGGTCGGCGCGGCGATGTCGGTCGCCACGCCGGGCACGAAGCTGACCATGCCGATCAGCAGCAAGGGCGCTGTCTCGCCCAGCGCGTGGGCCATGGAGATGATGGCCCCGGTCATGACGCCCGGCATGGCCAGGGGCAGGACGTGCTGGAACACCGTCTGCGTCTTCGACGCGCCCAGCGCCAGCGCCGCCTCGCGGATCGACGGGGGAACCGCCTTCAGCGACGAGCGCGTGGCGATGATGATGGTCGGCAGCGCCATCAGCGCCAGCACCAGTCCCCCCACCAGCGGCGACGACCGCGGCAGGTGCATCCAGTTGATGAACAGCGCCAGACCCAGCAGGCCGTAGACGATCGACGGCACCGCGGCCAGGTTGTTGATGTTCACCTCGATGAAGGCGCTGATCCGGTTGCGCGGCGCGAACTCCTCCAGCCAGATCGCCGCCGCGACGCCGATCGGAATCGCCAGGAAGGCGGTCACCAGCAGCATCAGCGCCGATCCGACCACCGCGCCCAGCACGCCCGCCAGCTCCGGCTCGGTCGAGTCGCCCGAGGTGAACATGCGGCTGTTGAAACGCCGCTCCACGAAGCCGTCGGCCTCAAGCCGGTCCAGCCAGCCGATCTGGCGGTCGGTGATGCGGCGCTGCTCGGCGGGGGTCTCCCGCTCGATCTCGCCCTTGAAGAACAGGTCGGCGTCGTCCGACAGGGGCGCGGTCACCGTCACCGTCCTGCCGATCAGCGTCGGATCGGCCTTGACCATGTCGCCGGCGACGAACTTCAGCTCCGACGAGAAGATCTGCCGCATCTCCGTCGATGCCCGCCCGGCCGCGTCGTCGGTGACGCCCAGGCGCGCCAGTTGCTGCTCGGCCACCATCTGCGGGAAATTGGTCCCCTGCGGATAGGCCGGGTCGATCCGCGCCGGGTCCATGTAGACGGGGATCGAGACCTCGTGCGCCCAGAAGGCGGTGTTGCCCTGCGTCCAGATGCGTCCCAGAAGCAGGGCCAGGAAGCCGACCGCCACGGCGATGGCCAGGATGCCGTAGACCTGGAACCGGCGCTCGCGCGCATAGCGACGGCGCAGGCCTTGCTGGAGGCGCTGGGTGCGCTGGGCGCCTATGGACGTCGCGTCAGTCATACTGCTGCCGGTAGGTCTGGACGATGCGCTGAGCCACGATGTTCAACACGAGGGTGGCCAGGAACAGGGTCAGGCCCAGGCCGAAGGCGGACAGGGTCTTGGTGGAATCGAACTCCTGGTCGCCGGTCAGCAGGGTGACGATCTGCACGGTCACCGTCGTTACCGTGTCCAGCGGGTTCAGGGTCAGGCGCGCGGCCAGACCGGCGGCCATGGTCACGATCATGGTCTCGCCCACCGCGCGCGACACGGCCAGCAGAAGCGCGCCGGCGACGCCGGGAAGAGCGGCGGGCATCAGCACCCGGCCCACGGTCTCGGACTTGGTCGCCCCCATGGCGTAGGAGCCGTCGCGCAGCGACTGGGGCACGGCGTTGATGATGTCGTCCGACAGCGAGCTGACGAAGGGGATCAGCATGATCCCCATCACGCCGCCGGCGACCAGGGCCATCTGGTTCTGGACCAGCATCAGATACTGTCCCAGGCCGTCCAACGGACCGCCGACCAGCTGGGCCCCGACGCCGTTGAAGAAGCTGCGGAAGGCCGGCCCCACGGTCAGGGCGGCGAAGAAGCCGTAGACCACGGTCGGCACCCCGGCCAGGATTTCCAGCACCGGCTTGACCACTGCCCGCACGGTCGGTCCGGCGTACTCCGACAGATAGATGGCCGACATCAGCCCGACGGGCGCGGCCACGGCCATGGCGATGAGCATGATCAGGAAGGTGCCCGCGAACAGCGGCAGGGCGCCGAACGCGCCGGTCGAGCCCACTTGGTCGGCGCGGATCGCGGTCTGCGGCGACCACTGTGTGCCCAACAAAAACTCCTGCACCGGCACCGCCTGGAAGAAGCGTGTGGCGTCGATCAGCAGCGAGGCGACGATGCCGATGGTCGTCAGAACGGCCACGGCCGAGCAGGCCAGCAGCACGCCGACGACCCAACCCTCGACCCGATTTCGGGCGCGCAGGCCGGGACGGATCCGCGAGAAGGCGAACAGGCCGCCCAGCGCCGCCGCCAGCAGGGCCGCGACCACCCCGCCGACGGCCCGCGCCCGGTCCAGCTGAACCGCGCGCGTCGCCTGCGCCGCCATGTCGGCGTTCAGCGGCGCCTCCCAGACCTGCAGCGGGGTCTCGCCCGCCGCCACACGGGCCACGTCGGCGTAGAAGGCGTCGCGCCGGAAGTCCTCCAGCGCACTGACCGCCTCCGGCTGGCCAGCCTCAAGGATCGCGCGCTCCATCACGCCGCCGCCGAATGTCGAAGCCAGCACCACCACCAATGCTGGGACCGCCACCCAGATGGCGGCGTAGAAGCCGTGCTGTTCGGGCCGCGAATGCGCCCGCTCGTCGGCCGATCGGCGACGCGCCAGCCCGCGTCCGACGACGAAGGCGACGACGGCCAGAACGATCGGCAGAAGGAAAAGAAGCCAGGTCATCGGGTCCGGGAAACACGAATCGGACCGCGCCGAATGCCCGGCCCGTCCGGCCGGGAAACTGCCCGCGATAGGTCAGCGGATTAAGACTGTGACGTGACAGTTCCGTTACAACGCAGGGGCAGCTCATCTGGCGGAGTCCGACCCCTCCACCAGCGGGAAAAACGCCGTGAAGACCGTGCCTTGGCTCGGAGCGCTTTCGACCGCCAGCCCGCCCCGGTGGCGGTTGACGATGTGCTTGACGATGGCCAGCCCCAAGCCGGTCCCGGGCCGGTCGCCGCCGCTCTTCTGGCCTTCGACGCGATAGAAGCGTTCGGTAAGCCGCGGCAGGTGCTCCCGCTCCAGTCCCGGCCCGCGGTCGCGCACGATCACCGCCGCGTGCCGCCGGGTCGGGTCGTGGTCCGGCGTCAGCAACGGCAGGCGCGACGCCCCCTCCATGCACGGGGCCGCGGCCTGATCGGCCGAGACTCCGGTCCGCACCTCGACGTCCACCCGACCGCCGCGCGGCGAGTACTTCACGGCGTTGTCGATCAGGTTCTGCACCACTTGCACGATCTCGTCCCGATCGCCCCGCACGGACGCCGAGGCGTCGCCGGTCACCACGACCTCAACCCCCTTCTCGTGCGTCAGCACGCTCAGCGCGTCGACCACATCGCTGACGGCGCGCGGCAGATCGACCCGGCCCGACGGCGGAATGTGCTCGTTCAGCTCGATCCGACTCAGCGACAGCAGGTCGGCCACCAGCCGCCCCATCCGATCCGCCTGGGCCGACATGATGTCCAGGAACCGGTCGCGCGCCTTGGGGTCGTCCTTGGCGTGGCCCTTCAGCGTCTCGATGAACCCCGACAGAGACGCAAGTGGCGTCCGCAGCTCGTGGCTGGCGTTGGCCAGGAAATCGACGCGCATCAGCTCCATGCGGCGCACGTCGGTGTCGTCTCGCAGCACAAGCACCGCCAGCGCCCGGGCGCCCCCCCGGACCAACGGACGCACCTGGGCCTTCCAGTGTCGATCGCGCACGCCGGACCAATCGACGGCGCGCTCGATGCCGCCGAAAAGGGCCTCGTCCACCGCCTCCAGCACGGCGGGATCCCGCAGCACCGACACCAGGATCGCCCCGTCCCGCTGGATTCTCAGCAGGTCGCGCGCCGCCTGATTGGCCAGGACGATCCGCCGGCCCGCGATGTCGTCGGGCTCACCCCCGCTGATGACCAGGACCGCGTCGCTCAGCGCCTCGAACGCCGCGTCCAGCAGGGCGCCGTCCGGCGCCGCAGCCACTGGCGTCGATGCCAGTGGCTGCGCCAGATGCACGACCGGAGTCGCCTCGGCGGACGGCCGGACGCGATTGACCATCCAGGTCGCCGCCACCACCGCCGCAACGCCGGCCAGCAGCACCGGCGCATGATGCGGGTGCAGGGCCGCCACGCCCAGCAGCACCAGCGTCGCCACGCCGCCGCTGGCGCCCGCCGTCCACAGGCGCGACGTCGCCGTCGGCGCGATCGGAGACGGGGTGGCGGCGTCGGGCATCAGGGTTCTCTAGTGCGTCCGAAGTCGGAGGGAAACGGGCGGAGGGGCCGCCGCTTATCGCGCGTTTCCGCCATTCGCGTGACAGGCGATCGACGCCGCGCACGGATTCTTCACCTGTGACTGTCAAGCTGCCCCTCAACTCCCCGATGGACCGAACGAACCCTTGAACGCCGTACTGCTCTGCCTGACGATGCAGCATGACCTCCGCCTGGTTCTGGCGGCGGGGGCCGTGTGCCTGATAGGCTTGGCGACGTCGCTGGGGCTGGGCCGTCGCGCCTGGGGCGAGCACGGCCGCGCCCGAACCCTGCTGGCCGCCGCAGCCGGCGGGGTCGGCGCTCTGGCGATCTGGAGCACCCACTTCACCGCCATGCTGGGGTTCCAGCCGGGCATGGCGGTCGTCTACGACCTGCCCATCACCTTAACCTCCCTGATGCTGGCCGTGGGCTTCGGCGTCACGGCCGTCTTCCTGGGCCTGGGGGGGTCGCGCCTGCGTCGTGGACTGGCCGGCGCCGTGGCGGGGTCCGGCGTGGCGGCCATGCACTTCCTGGGAATGACCGGCCTGCATATGGCGGCCACGCCCGTGTGGGACTTTGCCCTGGTAGGCGTGGCGGTCGCTTTGGCCATGCTGGGCGGCATGGCGGTGGCGCTGGCTCCGCATCGCGGGGGATGGCGCAACCTCACGTTTCTGGCGCTGGGCGGCGTGCTGGCCGTCTGCGCCCTGCACTTCATCTCCATGGGCGCCCTGACGATCGTGCCGGATCCGACACGCGCCGCATCGGGCGGCGGCCTGGACCAGAGCGGGCTTCTGGCCGCCCTCGCCTTCGCCGCGACCGTCCCCGTGCTGGTGGCGGGCATGGTCACCGCCGCCGCCCGCTGGAGCGACGGCCGCACGCTGACCCAGATCCGCGAAGCCGTGGACGCCATGCCGGACGCGCTCGGCTTCTATGACGCCCAGGGGCGGCTGGTCCTTTGGAACTCCCGCTACGCCGAGGTGAATCCGGAACTGGTGGCTCAGCTGAAACCCGGCATGCGGTTCGAGGACGTGCTTCAGATCGGGCTCGACGAAGGCATCTATGCCGACGCGATCGGGCGCGAGGCCGAGTGGCGGGCCGAGCGCCTGGCCATGCGTGCCCAGCTGGAAGCCACGATGGAGCAGCGCTGCGACGACGGCCGCTGGCTGCGGGTCCAAGACCGGCGCACCTCCGGCGGCGGCATCGTCACCGTCGTCAACGACATCAGCGACCTGAAGCGCGACGCCGCCGCCCTGGCCGACGCGCGCGACGCCGCCGAGGCCGCGAACGCCGCCAAGAGCCTGTTCCTCGCCAACATGAGCCACGAGATCCGCACGCCCCTGAACGGCGTGATCGGCCTGGCCCAGGCGCTGGGCCGGACGGAACTCAGGGACGACCAGCGCGAGATGCTGGACCTGATGCAGTCCTCCAGCCGCATGCTGCTGACCCTGCTGGGCGACATCCTGGACCTCGCGCGGATCGAGAGCGGCCGCCTGTCGCTGGAGGACGAGCCCTTCGAACTGAAGGCGGCGGTGCACGAGGCCGCCGACCTGTACCGCGCGTCGGCGGCGGCCAAGGGGCTGGCCCTGATCGTGGACGTCTGCGACGACTGCCCGCCGTGGCTGCGGGGCGACGAAGTCCGCCTGAAGCAGATCATGTGCAACCTCGTTTCCAACGCGGTGAAGTTCACCGAAGCCGGCCTGATCAAGCTGGAGGCGCACTGCGGACCCGACGTCGCGGGCGTCCCCGGTCTGCGCGTGGCCGTCAGCGACACCGGCATCGGCTTCGGTCCGGACCAGCGCGAGCGGCTGTTCGGCCGGTTCGAGCAGGCGGACGGCGCCATCACCCGGCGCTATGGCGGATCCGGCCTGGGCCTGTCGATCTGCCGTCAGTTGGCCGAGATGATGGGCGGCGATCTGGACGCCGAGAGCGAGCCGGGCGGCGGCTCGACCTTCCTCCTGTCGCTCCCGCTGCGCGCGGCCGAGGCCCCGTCGCAAGTCCCGACGGACTTGGCTGAGGCGGCCGAGACGGCGGGGTCGGCCACCCGCGTGCTTCTGGCCGACGACCACCCCACGAACCGCAAGGTGGTCGAGCTGATCCTGGCCACGGCCGGGGTGCGCCTGACCTCGGTCGAGAACGGTCAGGAAGCCGTCGACGCTTATCGCACGGGCGACTTCGACCTGGTGCTGATGGACATGCAGATGCCGGTGATGGACGGGCTGACCGCGACGCGCGCCATCCGCGACTTCGAATGCGAGGCCCAACGGCCGCTGACGCCGATCGTCATGCTGACGGCCAACGCCCTGCCCGAACACGTCGCCGCGGCCCGCGCCGCCGGCGCCGACAAGCACCTGGCCAAACCGTTCGAGGCGGCGGAACTGCTGGCCCTGGTCAGCGCACCCGAGACGGCGGTCGCGAAGGCCGCTTAGCGAAGTTCGAAGAACCGCTCGTACCGCGCCTGATCCGTGCCGTTGCTCAGCGGCGACAGCTCGTAGGCCAGCCAGCCCGACCCCGCACACGACACCAGAAACAGCCCCGCCACCCAGCGCACGCCCCGGTCCCGCATCATCGCCCGCATCCCGATCCTCCCAACGTCCTGCCGCCGCTCACGGTCGGAAACGCAGATTTTTCAGGACCGTTCCTCAGTCCGCCGCGTCGCGTTCCAGCGCGCGCCATGCGATGTCGGAGCGGTGGAAGCCGCCCGGCCAGTCGATCGACTTGATCGCCTCATAGGCGCGGTCGCGGGCCTGGCGCACGTCGTCGCCCAGGGCGCAGACGTTCAGCACGCGCCCCCCGGCGGCCACCAGCGCGCCCTTCTCGTCCCGGCGCGTGCCGGCGTGAAAGACCTGCACGTGCGGGCCGAAGTCGCGTCCCGCGCCGCGGATGATCGACCCCTCCAGCGGGCTGTCGGGATAGCCTTGCGCCGCCAGCACCACGCAGACGCAAGCCTGGGCCCGGAACTCCGGCGGCGGCAGGCGCGACAGGTCGCCCCGCGCGCAGGCGGTCAGGTAGGGCACCAGATCGTCCGCCAGCCGCATCATCAGCACCTGGCATTCCGGGTCGCCGAAGCGGGCGTTGAACTCCACCACCTTGGCGCCTTCGTCCGTCGCCATCAGGCCGGCGAACAGGACGCCCCGAAACGGCGTGCCCTCGCGCGCCATGCCGGCGATCGTCGGCCCGACGATGCGGCGCTCGACCTCTTCCACCAATTCCGGGGTGAAGACGGGCGCGGGCGAATAGGCGCCCATGCCGCCGGTGTTGGGGCCCAGGTCGCCGTCGAAGGCGCGCTTGTGGTCCTGGGCGCCGCCGAACAGCACCGCGCGCGTCCCGTCGCACAGGGCGAACAGGCTGCCCTCCTCGCCGGCCATGAATTCCTCGATGACCACCCGCGCGCCGGCCTTGCCGAACCGGCCGTCCAGCATGCGCACGATCTCGGCCTCGGCGTCCTTGCGGTCGGGACTGATCGCCACGCCCTTGCCGGCCGCCAGTCCGTCGGCCTTGATGACGTAGGGCGGCTTGAACACCTTCAGCGCGTCGCGCGCCTCGCTCAGCTTCTCATAGACGCCGAAACCGGCCGTCGGGATCTCCCACCGCTCCAGAAACCCCTTGGCGAAGGCCTTGGACGTCTCCAGCCGCGCCGCTCGCGCCGAGGGGCCGAAGCAGGGGATGCCCGCCGCCGCCAGCCGGTCGGCCAGCCCCACCTCCAGCGCCGATTCCGGCCCGACGACCACCAGATCGGCCTTCATCTCCCGCGCCAGCGCCGTCAGGCCGTCGGCGTCGGTGACCTTCAGGTCCGGCCGCAGCTCGGCATGCTTGGCGATGCCGGGGTTGCCGGGCGCGCAGACCAGCCGCCGGACCAGCGGCGACTGGGCGATCTTCCACGCCAGGGCATGCTCGCGCCCGCCCGATCCGACCAGCAGGATGTTCATCGGCGCGGGGAATGACGCGGGGGGATCGTTCGGTCAAGGCGAGGGTCGCCGCCGCCGGAGCCCCCGATCCCGTCGCGCGGCCGGACCGCTGGTTCGTCACGAAGGACGCCAAGAACCACGAAGGACACTAAGGGACCGTGTGCTCGACGCCACAGGCGTCAACGCCCTATCGACGATCAGGCGCTGCGCGCAGCGAAGGCCACAGGCCCCTTCGTGCTCTTGGTGGCTTTCCTTCCTTTGTGTCCTTCGTGACGAACCAACCGCCCCCAGACCCTAAAGCGCCGACGCCACGAACACGGCTACGGCAAGCAGAGCGATCACGGCGACGATCAGCATAGGATTGAGCGCGCCGCCACGGCTTCGGCGCGACAGGTCCTGCTCGCGCGGATCGCGGGCGGGGGGGCGGCAGGTCGGGGGGCTGGACGGCCATGCGGGCTCCGGTTCCGGTTTGCCCCAGGGTGCCGACGGTCTACGGTCGCATCATGACCGACGACTCCTATGTCTTCGAAGGGCCCGCCGAGGCGCCGCCGCCGCGCGACAACAATCCCCCGCTGTCGATCTCGGAACTGTCGTTCGCCCTGAAGCGCACGCTTGAGGACCGCTTCGGTCACGTGCGCCTGCGCGGCGAGGTGTCCAAGGTGAATCGCCACGCCTCCGGCCACGTCTATCTGACGCTGAAGGACGACAAGGCCTGCATCGACGGCGTGATCTGGAAGGGGTCGGTGCGAGGCCTGGGCATCCAGCCGGAGACGGGGCTGGAGGTGATCGTCACCGGCAAGATCACCAGCTATCCGGCGCGATCCAGCTATCAGATCGTGATCGAGACCATGGAGGTCGCCGGCGCGGGCGCCCTGCTGGTGCGGCTGGAGGCGCTGAAGACCAAGCTGCGCGACGAGGGTCTGTTCGACGCCGGCCGCAAGACGCCCCTTCCGCCCCACCCCGCCGTGATCGGCGTGATCACCAGTCCGACCGGCGCGGTGATCCGCGACGTCCTGCACCGCATCGCCGAGCGCTGGCCGTGCCGCGTCGTCGTGTGGCCGGTGGTGGTTCAGGGCGAGGCGGCGGCGGCGCAGGTCGCCGCGGCGATCCGCGGCTTCGACGCCCTCACGCCCGGCGATCCCGTGCCCCGGCCCGACTTGGTGATCGTGGCGCGAGGCGGCGGCTCGGTGGAAGACCTCTGGCCTTTCAACGACGAGGCCCTGGCCCGCACGGTGGCCGAGGCGCGCCTCCCGATCGTCTCCGCCGTGGGGCATGAGACGGACGTCACCCTGATCGACTTCGTCTCGGACCGCCGCGCGCCCACCCCGACGGGCGCGGCTGAGATGGTCACCCCCGTGCTGGCCGACCTGATCGGCTGGGTCGCGGACCTGTCGGCGCGGGCGACGCGGGCGGCCGGCCGGCTGGTCGAGGATCGGCGCACGCGCCTGCGCGCCGCCGCGCGCGGCCTGCCCGCCCGCGCCGACGATCTGCTGGCCCTGCCCCGCCAGCGGCTGGACCAGGCGTCGCTGCGCCTCGCCGCCGGGCTCGAACGCAACCGGGCCGCGCACGAGCGCCGGGCCGCCGCGCTCGGCGCGCGTCTGGGCCCGCATCTGCTGGAGCGGGCGATCGAGCGCCGCCGTGCGCGCCTCGACGCCGCCGCCGCCCAACTGTCAGCCTTCCCGGTCACGCTGGACCGCCGCGCCGAGCGCCTGACCGCCCTCTCGCGCGCGCTCGCCACCCTGAACCCGGCCCGGCCCAAGCCTGGCTTCGCTCGCGTCGAAGACGCCGACGGCGCATGGCTGACCTCCATCGCGGCGCTGACGCCCGGCCGGCCGGTCCGGCTGGTCATGCCCGACGGCGCCGCCGGCGCGACGATCGACGGCGGGGAGCACAAGCCGGCCAGGTCTCCGCGGCCGAAACCCGCCGCGCCCGAACAAGGCGCCCTCTTCTAAGGAGCGCGGACCACCAGTCCGCGTCTCTCCCGGCCGACCGTGGCGGACCTGGTCCGCGCTCCACGCCTTTCCCACCTTGAGCCCCGCGCCGCCCGCCCCTACCCTGAGGCCATGACCGATCAGGAAGCCCGCGTGTCCTTTGGCGACGGCGATTTCGCCTTGGTGAAGCCCGGCCGTTTCGTCCGCTGCGCCGTCACCGGCAAACCGATCCCGCTGGAGGGCCTACGCTATTGGTCGGCTCAGCGGCAGGAGGCGTACGCCGGCCCGGCCGAGGCGGCCCAGGCGCTCGGCGGGTCGCGGTGAGGCCCGACCGGCGCACGCTGCTGGCGGGCGCCGGGGCCCTGTCTTTCGCCGGCGTCGCCCGCGCCGACGTGCCCCTGACGCTGCAGGGCCGGTTCCAGCAGGGCGGTCACGTCATCGGACGCACGGCGCCCCGCGCGCTCGTCTACGTCGACGGCGAGGCTCTGACCCAGGCGTCGGCGGCAGGCTGGTTCTTCGTCGGCTTCGACCGCGACGCCGCGGCTTCGGCCGAAATCGTCGTCCGCCACGGCCGCCTGGAGGCGCGCCAGCGGCTGACCCTGGCCCCCGGCGCCTTCCCCGTCACCCGCATCGACGGCCTGCCCCCCTCGACGGTCCAGCCCACGGCGCCCGGCGTCCTGGCCCGCATCGAGCGCGAGGTCGCCGTCAAGGCCGAGGGCTTCGCCAGCCGCGTCGATGCCGACGACTTCCGCGACGGCTTCGCCTGGCCTCTGGACCAGATCCGCGTGACCAGCGCCTGGGGCGCGCAGCGCGTCCTGAACGGCACGCCGGCCCGGCCCCATTACGGCATCGACCTGGGCGCGGCCCAAGGCACGCCGATCCGCGCGCCGGGCCCCGGCGTCGTGGCCCTCGCCGAACCGGACCTGCATTTCGAAGGCGGACTGACCCTGATCGATCATGGCCAAGGCTTGATCAGCGCTTATCTGCACCAGTCCAGGATCGAGGTCCGACGTGGCGATCGGGTCAGCCGAGGGCAGCTCGTGGGCCGCGTTGGGGCCTTGGGACGCGCCACCGGTCCGCACCTCTGCTGGCGCCTGAAGTGGCGGGACCGGAACCTTGATCCGTCGCTGATGATCGTCGCCTGACGCCCATCACGACAGCCTATGTTTGCGATGAAAAATTGTTTCAGTAACGATTTACCGGCTTGTTACACCTCTGTAGCCTTATGCTTCTGCCGCGGTCCGGCGGCGCTGCGATCCCTCCTGCATGTCTTCCCTGAACGCCCTTCAAATCCTGCTGGTCGACGACAACCAGCATATGCGCGCCATCACGGCCGCCATTCTCCAGTCCGCGGGCGTCAGAAAGATACGGGAAGTCGCCGACGGCGGGGCGGCGCTGGACGCCCTGCGCGAACAGGTCTTCGACGTGGTCATCGTCGATTTCAACATGTTCCCGCTGGACGGGGTGGAGTTCACCCGCCTGGTCCGCAACAGCCCCGACAGCGCCAATCCCTATCTGCCTATCATCATGATGACCGGCCATTCGGAAAAGACTCGGGTGCAGGAGGCGCGCGACGCCGGGGTCACGGAGTTCGTCGTCAAGCCGATCACCGCCAAGGCGATTCTGGAGCGGCTGAACGCCGTCATCTTCAAGCCCCGGCCCTATGTGAAGACCGACGGCTATTTCGGTCCCGATCGCCGGCGCACCCAGGCCAAGAATTTTCGTGGCCCCTTCCGTCGATCGACCGACACCCAAGGTGCAGCTCAATCCGCGGATGAAACGGCGGCATAGACCCTGTCGGGCCACCGTCTGTGGACCCAGAACCAGTCTTCGGGAACTTCGCGCACCCGGTCCTCGACGAACCTGGTGACCGCCTGCACTCCGCGCGCGACGTCGGCGGGCCGGTCGCCCGTCTTTTCCAGCACGATCGGCTCGTGCGCCGTGACGCGGAAGCGCACGCCGGGCAGGCGCACCACGCTCATGGGCTGCAGCACCGTGCCGAACCGCAGCGCCAGCCGTGACGGCCCGGGCGCCGCGTTCACCGGCTGGCCGAAGAAGGTCACTTCCGGCCCTTCGCTGAACTTCTGATCGTTCATCAGGGCGACCGATTCGCCTCGCTCCAGCCCGGCCAGCAGCTCACGCGCGCCGTCGCCGCCCTTGGGCGCGAACAGCTTCACTCCATAGCGGGCGCGGGCCCGTCGGATCTGGGCGTCGACGTAGGGGTTGTTGGCCTGGCGATAGGTGATCTGGCACGGCACGCCGGCCGCCAGGATCGCGGCCGGCATGGTCTCGAAGCACGCCAGATGCCCCGACACGAAAACCACCGGCCGACCCGAGTCCCGTATCGCATGCAGCCGCTCCAGCCCGACCACCTCCAGCCGCCCCGACTCCATCGTGATCCGGTCCAGCAGCGTCGTCTCGGCAAAGGTGCGACCCGTCCGTTCCCAGCTCTCCAGCGCCAGCCGCTCCCGCGCGCCTTCGTCCATGTCCGGGAAGGCGATGCGCAGGTTGCGGATCACCGTGCGGTGCGTGCCGGTCTTCGGCCCGATCGTCTTCAGCAGCCAGCCGCCGAAGGCCGAGGCCCGCTCCACGCCCAATGCCCGCAACAGGGCGGTCAGGCCGGCGAAGGCGACCGCCTCCAGCCGCCAGACCAGATCCTGGGTCAGGCTGGGCTTGTCACCAGGCAATGGTTATCCCGCCGTCCACGACCAGGGTCTGGCCGGTCATGTAGGTCGATGCGGGCGAAGCCAGATAGACGGCCGCCCCGGCGATCTCGTCCGGCATGCCGATGCGGCGCAGGGGCGCGGGGTCCGTCGCCACCTTCAGGATCTCCGGATTCTCCCACAGGTATCGGGCGAAGTCGGTCTTGATCAGACCTGGGGCGATGCAGTTCACCCGCACGTTCGACGGCCCCCACTCCACCGCCAGATTGCGCGCCAGCTGCATGTCGGCGGCCTTGGAGACGTTGTAGGCGCCGATCAGGGCGTTGCCGCGCAGGCCGCCGATCGACGAGACTATGATGATCGAGCCGTCCTTCCGCTCCAGCATCTCCGGTGCGACCATCTGGATCAGCCAATGATTGGAGACCACGTTGTTCTGTAGGATCTTGTCGAACTGCTCGTCCGAAATGCCGGCCATCGGCCCCGCATAGGGGTTCGACGCTGCGTTGCAGACCAGAACGTCGATCCGCCCGAACGCCGCGCGGGTTTCGTCGGCCAGCCGCTGAAGATCCTCCTTCGAAGCGATGTTGGCGGGCACGGCGATCGCCCGTCTCTCGCCGAAGCGGGCGTTGATCTCCGCGGCGACCTCGTCGCATGGACCGGGCTTGCGGGACGAGATGACGACGTTGGCCCCATGCTCGGCCAGACGCTCGGCGATCGCCTTGCCGATCCCGCGCGAGGAGCCGGTGATGACGGCCGTCTTGCCGGTCAGGTCGAACAATTCCATGGGCGCGCTCCAGCTGATGCGGCGTCTTACGACGCGGTGCGCGGGCCGTCATCTGTGGCACTGAACCGGAGCGACATTTTCCTTCTCCCACAGGGGGAGAAGGAAGCGTCTGGCGCTTCCGGGCCAACCACTGGATACTCGGCCGATTCCACCCGGAAAGGGTCTTCTGTCCCGATGCGCGCGGTCACCACGGGCTTCCTGTTCTTCGGCTATCTGTTCCTCGGCATGACCGTGGGGGCCCTGCTCTGGCGAGGCGGGCTGGGCGTCGGCGCCGGCGTGGCGGGGACGCTGGGGACGCTGGGCGTTCTGGCGGCCGTTCACGTCGCCGTCGCCTCTGCGGCCCGGGCGCGCGCCCTGTCCCAGGAGATCGCCCAGGTGCGCGAGGCGCATCGCCTGCTGGCCGACGCCATGGAGCAGACGCAGGGCGCGCTCTCCGACCTGGCCCAGGCCATCGAGAGCGGCCCCCTGTCCCGCACCGAGGAGCTGACCGGCGAGGTCCGCATGCTGGAGACCCTGATCCAGCAGATGAGCGACAGCGTGGATCAGCGGCTGGCCGACGCCCGCCCGCCCGCCAGCCCGTTCGAGGACCGGCACCGCCGCGCCGCCGACGCCCTGCTGCGCACCGTCCACGACGCCCTGACGGAGAACCGGGTCGATCTTTATCTCCAGCCGGTCGTCAGCCTGCCCCAGCGCCGGACCGTCTTCTACGAAAGCTTCACCCGCCTGCGCGATTCGACCGACCGGGTGATGATGCCGGCCGAATACCTGTCGATCGCTGAGGGCGAGGGTCTGGTGCCCGCCATCGACAACCTGCTGCTGTTCCGATGCGCCCAGATCGTGCGCCGGCTGGCGCGCCAGGACCGCAAGGTCGGCGTCTTCTGCAACGTCGCCCTGTCGTCGCTGGGCGACGAGACCTTCTTCCCCCAGTTCCTGGAATTCCTCAGCCAGAACCGCGATCTGAACCAGGCGCTGATCTTCGAGCTGGGCCAGGCCACCTTCGACGCGCGCGGCGCGGTCGAGGCCCGCAACATGGCCAAGCTGGCGGACCTGGGCTTCCGCTTCTCCATCGACAAGGTCCAGACCCTGGATCTGGATTTCGCCGACCTGCAGCGGTCGGACGTCCGGTTCGTGAAGGTGGCCGCCGACCTGCTGATCGAACAGCTGCTGGACCTGGACGGGGCGGCGCCCTTGCCCTCCCTGCCCGACATCCGCGCCGCCGACTTCGCCGGCCTGACCCGCCGCTACGGCATCGAGGTGATCGCCGAGAAGTGCGAGAACGAGCGACAGATCGTCGACGTGCTGGAGCTCGACGTCGGCATGGGCCAGGGCCACCTGTTCGGAGAACCGCGCGCCATCAAGGAAGACGTCCTGGCCGAAACCGATCCCCCGGCAGAGTTCTTGCGCTCGACCCTGCGGACGGCCGAGACGCGCCGCCGGCGCCTCGGCTAGCCTTGGCCGTCGCCGCCTGCTAACCGCGCCGCATGGAAATCCCCCGCATCGCCTGGGCCGCCTACGGCTTCGCCGTCCTGATCATCCTGCTGGACCAGGTCACCAAGGCCTGGGTGCTGGGCGCGGCGGACGTGTCGGACGTGGCGATGATCCCCGACGGATACCGCTTCGCCCAGATCATCCCCGGCGTCTTCAACATCACCATGGTCCGCAACACCGGCGTCAGCTTCGGCCTGTTCGGCGGGGGTGGGGCGCGCTGGATCCTGACGATCTTCTCGCTGCTGGTGTCCGCCTTCCTCCTCTGGTGGGCCACGCGCACCGACCGGCGCATCCTGATCTCGGCCATCGGTCTGGTCATCGGCGGCGCGATCGGCAACGCCATCGACCGCATTCAATACGGCTACGTCGTCGACTTCCTGGACTTCTCCAGTATCACCGTCTCCGGCACGCGCATCTTCCCCTGGGTGTTCAACGTCGCCGACGCCGCGATCACCGTCGGCGTGATGCTGCTGTTCATCGACGGTTTCCTCAGCGACCGCCGTCCCGCTCAGGTTGGCGCGGCCCCCGAAAAGTCGTAATCAGCCGTTTCTGAAGGGGGAGGCGCGTCGCGCGCCCCGGCCCGCCGTCGTGAGTTGAAGACCCCATGTCGATCCGCAAGTTCGCCGTCGTCGGCCTCGTCGCCGCCTCCGCCCTCAGCCTGGGGGCCTGCTCCAGCATTCGTCAGTCCATCGGCGCCACCCGCGTCGTGCCGGATGAGTTCCTGACCGTCTCCACCGCGCCGCTCAGCCTGCCGCCGGAGTATGGCCTGCGTCCGCCCCAACCCGGCCAGCCGCGTCCGCAGGACGTGACGCCCGAACTTGAGGCCCGCCGCATCCTGGCTCAGGAACGCGGCGCCGTGACCCGTTCGGACGGTGAGCGGGCGCTGGCCCGGCGCGTCGGCGCCGGCACCGAAGCCATCGACAGCCGCGTCCGCTACATGGTCGACGACGAATTCGGCAATCTCGCTCATAAGGAGACGAGCTGGGCCGATCGCGTCATGTTCTGGCGTCGTGACGACGCCGCGACCCAAGGTGAGACCCGCATCACGACCAGTGACGGGGCCGTCACGATCGACGCGACGACCGAATACGAGCGCATGCAGCAACTGACCGGCGGGCAGAACGCGATCGTGATCCAGTCGCGTCGTCCCGGCGCGTTCAAGCTGCCGGGTCTCTGACCTTCTACGCCGTAAGCAGTCTCGGAAGTTTGAAGGTGACGGTCTCGCGCAGGCCGTCGTCCTCGCTGACTTCCGCGTCGAAGCGCGCACACACGGCGTCGATGACTCCTTGGATCAGGTTCTCGGGCGCCGAAGCGCCTGCCGTCACGCCCAGCGACTGCACGCCGTCGAACCATGACCAGTCGATGGCCGAGGCGTCGTCCACCAGATGCGCGGCGGCGGCTCCGGCGCGCAGGGCGACCTCCACCAGCCGAACCGAGTTGGAAGAGTTCTTCGACCCCACCACCAGAACCAGGTCGCACGCTTCGCCCAGCCGCTTCACGGCCTCCTGCCGGTTCGTGGTGGCGTAGCAGATGTCTTCCTTGTGCGGGTCCGGCAACTCCGGGAACCGCCGCTTCAGGGCCGCCAAAATCTCGGCCGTGTCGTCCACCGACAACGTGGTCTGGGTGGCATAGGCCAGAGGGGCGTCATGCGGCCGCTCGAACGCCTCGGCGTCCTCCACCGTCTCGATCAGGCTGATCGCCCCTTCCGGCAGTTGCCCCATTGTGCCGACGACCTCCGGATGGCCGGTGTGGCCGATCAAAAGGATGTGTCGCCCGGCTGCGTGGTGCCGCTCCGCCTCCACATGGACCTTCGAGACGAGGGGGCAGGTGGCGTCCAGGAACAGCATCTCGCGCGACCGCGCCGTCGCCGGGACGGACTTAGGCACGCCATGTGCGGAGAAGACGACGGGCCGGTCGTCGGGGCACTGGTCCAGCTCCTTGACGAAGACCGCGCCCATGGCTTTCAGCCGATCGACCACATGCCTGTTGTGCACAATCTCATGCCGCACGTAGACCGGCGCGCCGTACTTCTCCAGCGCCCGTTCGACGATCTGGATCGCGCGATCCACGCCGGCGCAGAATCCGCGCGGCGCGGCCAGACGCACGGTCAAGTGCGGGCGCTTTGGCGGGGAAACGGCAGCTTCGACGGTCATGCCCGTCTTCTACAGCGCGGACCTGCCGCGCGCCACCGCGCGGCGTTTGCCGCGCCTCGCTTTAGCCGCTATCAGCGACGAGCGTCACACTGGGCGGAGGCATGCAGCCGCGCGCCCGCCCTTCCAGCCGGATGTCCAAGATCATGCGTCGCGTCTTTCCGCTTTTTCTCGCCGCCGGCCTGGCGTTCGCGGCCCTGCCGTCCGTCGCCGTCGCCCAGTCGCAGGGCGGCCGAGGGGAGACGGCCGACGGCCAACAGGCCAACCAGCGGGATCGCCAACCGCGGATCGCGCCCCTGTCCCGGCGCGCCAACGCCGGTCCGTGTCCGACCGTGCGAATCCTCTACGACGCGGCGCGTTACGTCGAACTGGCCGACGGCCAGGCCCGGGCGGCCAACGTCGGCTGGACCGGCGAGATCGAGGGCGTGACGGCCGAGTGCACCTACCGGAACGACGACCCCATCACGATCGACATGAACATGCTGTTCCGTCTGGGCAAGGGCCCGGCGGCCCAGGGTGAAGGCCGGACTTATCGCTATTGGGTCGCCGTCACCGCCCGCGATCGCGCGGTCCTGGCCAAGGAGTACTTCGACCTGCCGGTGACGTTCGCGGAGGGTGCGGACCGTATGGAGGCCCGTGAGTTGCAGCAGATCGTCATCCCCCGCGCCACGGCCACGACCTCGGGCGAGAATTTCGAAGTCCTGATCGGTTTCGACGTCACACCGGCGATGGCCGAGTTCAACCGCGGCGGCAGCCGATTCTGCGTCGATGCGGTCGGATCCGACCCGGGCACCTGCGTCCGCAGATGAGCGCGCTGAGAACCGATCTGGGCGAAGCGGTCGCGGCCGCCTTCGCCGCCGAAGGCGTGGATGCGTCGGGTGTGCGGGTGACCGCGTCGGACCGGCCCGACCTGGCGGACTTCCAGTCCAACGCGGCGCTTGCGCTGGCGAAGGCGACCAAAGCCAATCCGCGCGAGCTGGCCGGGCGCGTGGCGGCGCGGCTTGAAGGCGATGCGCGCCTTTCGGCCGTCGAGGTCGCGGGCCCGGGCTTCATCAACCTGAAGGTCGCCGACGCCGCCCTGTCCGCGCGCGCCGCCGAGGTGGCCGCCGACATCGACCGCGCGGGCGCCGAGCCAGTGGCCGAATCCCGACGTGTCGTCATCGACTTCGCCGGACCCAACGTGGCCAAGCCGATGCATGTCGGCCATCTGCGCAGCTCCATCATCGGCGAGAGCCTGAAGCGCCTGTTCCGCTTCCGCGGCGACACCGTGTGGGGCGACGCCCACTTCGGCGACTGGGGCTTCCAGATGGGGCTGCTGATCACCGCCCTGACCGAGGAAGGCCGCGCCGACGCCTTCCTCGCCGAAGCCGGCTCCTTCCCCGCCGAAAGCCCGGTGACGCTGGAGAACCTGGAGCGGCTCTACCCCGCCGCCGCCGCCCGCGCGAAGGAAGAGCTCGAGTTCCGCGACCGCGCCCGCAAGGCGACGGCTGCGCTTCAGGCCGGCCATGCGGGCTATCGCGCGCTCTGGGCTCATTTCGTCGCCGTCAGCCGCACCGCGCTGGAGCGCGAGTTCTCGGCCTTGGGCGTCACCTTCGACCTGTGGAACGGCGAATCCGACGCCGACCCCCTGATCCCCGACATGGTCGCAGACTTGAAGGCGCGCGGCCTGGCCGAGTTCGATCAGGGCGCCTGGATCATCCGCGTGGCCGAGGAGGGCGAGAAGCGCGAACTGGCGCCCCTGCTGCTGGTGTCGTCCGAAGGCTCGGCCATGTACGGAACCACCGACCTGGCCACCATCCTCCAGCGCCGTCGCGAGCAGGATTTCGATCTGGTGCTCTATTGCGTCGACGCACGTCAGGGCGACCATTTCGAACAGGTGTTCCGCGCCGCCTACAAGGCCGGATATGCGACGCCCGGCCAGCTCGAACACGCGGCCAACGGCACGATGAACGGCATGGACGGCAAGCCCTTCAAGACCCGCGCGGGCGGCGTGCTGAAGCTGCACGACCTGATCACCATGGCTGTCGACAAGGCCCGTGAGCGTCTGCGCGAGGCCCATCTGGGCGAGGACGCCTCGGCCGAGGAGTTCGAGGCCATCGCCCACAAGGTGGCGGTCGCGGCGCTGAAGTTCGCCGATCTGTCGAACGCGCGGACCACCAGCTACGTCTTCGACCTGGACCGGTTCACCAGCTTCGAGGGCAAGACCGGGCCTTACCTGCTGTACCAGGCCGTCCGCATCAAATCCCTGCTGCGCAAGGCCGCCGATCAGGGCGCCGAGGCGGGCCCGATCGCCGTCGCGGAGCCGGCCGAACGCGACCTGGCCCTAACGCTCGACGCCTTCGAACAGGCCGTGGACGACGCCTACGCCAGGCGCGCCCCGCACGTGGTGGCCGAGCACGCGTATCGGCTGGCGCAGTCGTTCTCGAAATTCTACACGGCCTGCCCCGTCCTGGCCGCAGACCACGAGGCCACGCGCGGCTCGCGCCTGGCCCTCGCCAGCGCCGCGCTGAGCCAGTTGCAGACCGCGCTCCGACTGCTGGGCATCGACGTGCCGGAGCGGATGTAGTCTCCTTCGCTTCGGAGGACGCCATGACCGATCTCGCCGCCTATGTCGCGGGCCTGCCCAAGGCCGAGTTGCATCTGCACATCGAGGGCTCGCTGGAGCCCGAGCTGATGTTCGAGTTGGCGCGGCGAAACCGCGTGGCGATCCCGTTCGACAGCGTCGAGGCGGTGCGGGCGGCGTACGACTTTTCGAACCTCCAGGACTTCCTCGACATCTACTACGCCGGCGCCGACGTGCTGCGGACCGAAGCCGACTTCCACGATCTGGCCCTCGCCTACTTCCGGCGCGCGGCGGCGGATGGCGTGCGGCACGCCGAAATCTTCTTCGATCCGCAGACCCACACCGACCGCGGCCTGCCCTTCGCCGTGGCCGCCGACGGCCTCCTGGCCGGCATGAAGACGGCGGAACAGGAGTTGGGCGTCACGTCGAAGCTGATCCTCTGCTTCCTGCGCCATCTGGACGAGGACGCCGCGTTCGACACCCTGCGCGCCGCCGAGCCGTGGCTGGACCGCATCGTCGGCGTGGGGCTGGATTCGTCGGAGGTCGGCCACCCGCCGGCCAAGTTCCAGCGCGTCTTTGCCCGCGCCCGCGAGATGGGGCTGAAGCTGTGCGCCCACGCCGGTGAGGAGGGCCCGCCGGAGTATGTGCACCAGGCGCTGGATCTGCTGCGGATCGACCGCATGGACCACGGCAACCGCTCGATGGAGGACGAGGCGCTGATCGCCCGGCTGGCCGCCGAGCGGATGACCCTGACCGTCTGCCCCCTGTCCAACCTGAAGCTCTGCGTGGTGAGGGATCTGAAGGATCACCCCGTGCCGGAGATGCTGCGGCGCGGCCTGCACGTGACGCTGAATTCCGACGACCCGGCCTATTTCGGCGGCTATGTGAACGACAACTACGTCCGTCTCGCCGAGGCGACGGGCCTGTCACGCGACCAGCTGACCCAGATCGCGCGCAACAGCTTCGAGGGCAGCTTCCTGTCCGAGGCAGAAAAGGCCGCGCGGATAGCCGAAATCGACGCCTGGGCCGCCGAACACGCTTAGCCGCATCGTCCGCGACCGGCGGACTTGACGACGAACCGCCGCCTTACCGTCACGCTTGTGCAGTCGCCCCGTCGCGGGCAGGACACGCGGCGCCGCTAGGCCCGGTTCCCTGAGTTCATGGGGGAACCATCATGCGTCGCCAAACCACCCGTCCGTCGCTGCTGATCGGCGCCGGGGCCTTCGCCTTGTCCTGGGCCGCCGCGACCGCCGCCGTCGCCCAGGTGCAGGAGCCGGAGGTCACCGAGGTCGATGAGATCGTCGTCACCGCCCAGCTGCGCGAGCAGAGCGCGCAGGACGTGCCCTTCGCCCTGACCGCCTATACCGGCGAGTTTCTGCGCGACCTGGGCGTGCAGGAGTTCGACGCCCTGTCGGCCTTCGTGCCCGGCTTTTTGGTGCAGAACCAGTCGCCCAACAATCCGGGCTTCGTGATGCGCGGCATCACCTCGGACTCCGGCGAATCCACGGTCGAGCCGCGAGTTTCGGTCTATCAGGACGGCGTCTCGATCTCTAAGTCGCGCGGTTCCTACGTCGAGCTGTTCGACCTGGCCCGCGTCGAGATCGCCAAGGGTCCGCAGTCGACCCTGTACGGCCGCGGCGCCCTGATCGGCGCGGTCAACCTGGTGCAGAACCGCCCGGTGATCGGCGTGTTCGAGGGCGAATGGGCCGCCTCGGTCGGCGAGATCGAGCGCGGCTACGTCGAGGGCATGGCCAACCTGCCGCTGGGCGAGACCGTCGCCCTGCGCCTGGCCGGTCGGGTCAAGGACCGCGACGGCTACATCGACAATCTGCTGGGCGGCGACGACTACAACGGGGTCGAGACCCAGGCCTTCCGCGCCTCGCTGGCGATCGTGCCCAACGACGACTTCCGCTATGACGTCATCGCCAACTGGCAGGGCGACGAGGGCACCGGCACCTCGTTCAAGTCGCGCCAGTATTTCCCCGCGGATCCCAACACCGGCGCCGTGCTGGGCGGGCGCGAGCCGTGGGAGGGCGCGGCCCTGACGCCCACGGCGCTGTTCGACGGCGGCAAGCGCCTGGGCCTGGACCGCGAGGTCTGGGGCGTGACGGGCATCGGCGAATGGGATTTCGCACCGAACTTCAGCCTGACCTCGATCACTGCCTATCGCCAGTTCGACAGCTACGAGACCTTCGACGCCGACGGCGTGTCCCTGCCGATCCTGAGCGCGGCGGAGGACGCCTATGGCGAGCAGACCAGCCAGGAGTTCCGCCTGAACTGGGACGGCGGCGAGCGCGTGTCGGGCTTCGTCGGCGTCGCCTGGTTACATGAGGACGGCCGCCAGCGCGCGGTGACCCAGTTCGACGAACGCATCGCCCTGGCCCAGGTCGCCGGCGTGCTGGACGGCAATCCCGCCGGCCAGGGGAACAACACCCTGCCCGCCTCGGTCTATGGCTCCGGCGCCGTCATCGATCCGATCCTGGCCGGCTTCGGCCTGCCGGCCGGCGTGCGGCCGGGCATTCGATCCAACCTGAAGGCCGCCCACATCGAAGAGGGCACGAACAGCCAGGAGCTGACCTCCTACGACGTGTTCGGCGACGTGACCTTCAAGGTCTCCGACCGGCTGGAGATCGCCGCCGGCCTGCGCTTCACCCAGGACGACAAGACGGTCGGCTATGCCGCCTCGGTCAACAACGGCCGCTCGGTTCTGGGCGGGCTGCTGGCCCTGCCGGGTCTGCAGGCCCAGATCGCCGCCCTGGTCGCCCAAGGCACGCCGGCCTCCCTGGCCCAGGCCGCGGCGCTGGGCGCCTTCGTCAACGGCCTGATCGTGCAGCTGGCCACGCCGGGCGCTGCCAACGCGCCGTTCTCGGCCGCCTTCCCGGCCTTCGGCCTGGGCATCCAGCCGACGCCGGGCAACGGGAACTTCGTGTATCAGGATCTGGAGGACGACGGCCTCACCTGGCGTCTGACCGCCCGCTATGACCTGTCCGAGGACTCCAGCGTCTACGGCAACTACGCCCGCGGCCGCCGGCCCCAGGTGCTGGCCGCCCGCGCGCCGTCCCAGCCGCTGACCGCGCCCACCTTCACCCTGGTGGAGGAGGAGACCGTCGACAGCTTCGAGGTCGGCTACAAAACCGCGCTGAACGACCGCCGCCTGCGCCTGGACGGTGCGCTGTTCCACTACACCTACGACAATTTCCAGACGACGGTGCAGCAGGGCACGCAGTTCATCACGACGAACGCCGGCGAGGCGACGTCCTATGGCTTCGAGGGCCAGGCGTTCTGGATCGCGTCGGATCTGATCGACGTGTTCGGCGCCTATGCCTGGAACCACTCGCGGTTCGAGGCGGGCATCTTCGACGGCAACAAGTTCCGCCTGTCGCCGGACCACAAGGCCTCGATCGGCGCGACCCTGCGCCTGCCGTTCGCCGGCGGCGAGGTTGAGGTGCAGCCGACCTACACCTGGCAGTCGGAGACCTTCTTCAGCGACGACAACGACATCCCCGCCCTGCAGGTCTCCAACCTGGTGCCCGACCTGGCCCAGGACGAGGTGCAGGACGCCTATGGCCTGCTGAACCTGCGGGTCCGCTATTCGCCGTCGGCCGGCGACTGGCAGATCGAGGCGTTCGGCGACAACCTGCTGGACGAGGAATACATCCGCGACGCCGGCAACACCGGCGACGCCCTGGGCCTGCCGACCTTCATCGCCGGCGAGCCGCGGACCTATGGCGTCGGCTTCCGCCTGCGCTACTGAGACTGATCGGGGCCGATCCTGCGGGTCGGCCCCGCCCTTCGCCGGAGACGACCCATGGCCAAGCTGAACCGCCGCGGCGCCCTGGGCCTGATCGCCGCCGGGTCCGCCCTACCCGGTGCGGCGCGGGCCGAGACCTGCCACACCGCCTTCCTGCACGGCGTGGCCTCGGGCGATCCGCTGGCCGACCGGGTCGTCCTGTGGACCCGCCTGACCACACATGCGGCGACCGAGGTCGAGTGGCGCATCTGGCCGACGGGCGCGGCGCGTCCGGCCCGCGCGACGGGCCGCGTCACCGCCGGCGAGGAGCGCGACTTCACCGTCAAGATCGACGCGAACGGCCTGAAGCCCGGCGCCGACTATACCTTCGACTTCGCCGTCGGCGACCTGGTCTCGCCCCGGGGCCGCTGCCGCACCCTGCCGGTCGGGGCCACGCCCGACGTCGTGGTGGCCGTCGCCTCGTGCCAACTGCACCCCGGCGGCCTGTTCAACGCCCATGCGGCCATGGCCCAGCTGGACCGACTGGATGCGGTGATCCACCTGGGCGACTACATCTATGAATACGGTTCCGGCCCCGACGCCTATGGCATGGCGACCGGCCAGGCCCTGGGGCGCGTGCCGGAGCCGGCGCACGAGATCGTCAGCCTGGCCGACTATCGGACCCGCCACGCCCAGTACAAGTCCGACCCGGACCTGCAGGCCGCCCATGCCCGCGCCGCCTTCATCTGCGTCTGGGACGACCACGAGGTCACCAACGACGGCTGGCTGAACGGCGCCGACAACCACCAGCCGGCGACCGAGGGCGACTGGGCGACGCGCAAGGCCGCCGCCATCCGGGCCTATGCCGAATGGATGCCGATCCGCGAGCCGGAGGGGGGCCTGACCGACGCCATCTTCCGCTCGTTCCGCTTCGGCGACCTGATGGCCCTGCACATGGTCGAGACCCGGCTGACCGCGCGGGCCGAGCAGCTGGACTATGGCCGCGACCTGGACGTCGTCGACGGGCCGGACGCCCAGCCCGTGCCGGACGTCGCCGCCTTCGAGGTCCGGCGCAACGATCCGACCCGCGACCTGTTGGGCGAACCTCAGCGGGCATGGCTTGACCGGACCCTGGCGGAACATCGCGACGCGGCCTGGCAGGTGATCGGCAACCAGGTGGTCATGGCCCGCGTGGCCGGTCCGGACGTATCGGCCCTGGCCACGCCGGAGCAGGTCGAGGCGGCGCTGTCCAACCTGCCGCCCGAGGTGGCGACGGGCCTGCGCCGCGTGCTGCCGCTGTTCAAGGCCGGGCTGCCGTTCAACCTGGACAGCTGGGACGGCTATCCGGCCGCGCGCGAGCGGCTGTACGAACAGTTCGCCCAGGCCGGGGTCCAGCCCGTCGTCCTGGCCGGCGACAGTCACGCCTTCTGGGTCAATGAGCTGAAGGACGCGTCCGGCGCCCGCCGCGCCGCCGAGTTCGGGACCAGCGCCATCTCCAGCCCCTCGCCCGGCGACGCGGTCGGCGACCTGCCGCTGGGCCCGCTGCTGAACCAGGCCAATCCGGAGGTCGTGCACTGCGACCAGAAGGCCAAGGGGTTCGTGGTGCTGACCGTGACGCCCCAGGCGGCGACGGCGGAGCTGATGGCTGTTTCGACCATCCTGGCCAAGCCGTTCGAGACCCACTCGCTGGGCAGGTGGCGGGTGGAAAAGACGGCGGACGGGATCACCGCGCCGGCACGGGTGCGGAGCTGAGTTTCCTCAAGGAGCGCGGACCTCCAGGTCCGCATTGAGGCGGCGATCGCAAGGGCGGACCTGGAGGTCCGCGCACCTTCGATGTCAGATCGACGCCTCGAACTCGTCCACCAGCCGCTCCAGGCGCTTCGTGCCGATCAGCCAGAAGGCGGGGTCGCGGGGGTTCAGGCCGAAGGGCTCGAGCGCCTCGACGTAGGTCCGGGTGCCGCCCCCTGCCAGCAGGTCGCGGTACAGCGGCGTGAAGCCCTGCGGATCGGCGCGCCGGGTCTCCATGAGGGCCGCGGTCAGGAGGTCGCCGAAGGCGTAGGCATAGACGTAGAACGGCGAGTGGACGAAGTGGGAGACGTAGGCCCACCACACATCATAGCCTTCGTTCAGCGTGACCGCCGGGCCCAGCGAGGCCCCCATCTCCTCCAGCCAGATCGCGCCGATGCGCTCGACCGACAGCTCGCCGCCCGCGCGCTCGTCATGAAAGCGGGTCTCGAAGCGGTGAAAGGCGATCTGGCGCACGACGGTGTTCAGTCCGTCCTCGATCTTGCCGGCCAGAAGGCCGCGTCGCTCGCTTTTGTGCGCCTCGGCCAGCAGGCGGTCGAAGGTCAGCCCCTCGGCGAAGATCGAGGCGGTCTCCGCCAGCGTCAGCGGCGTGTCGGCCAGCAGGGTGCCGCGATCCGCCGCCAGGGTCTGGTGCACGCCGTGCCCCAGTTCATGCGCCAGGGTCAGGACGTCGCGCCGCTCGCCCATCCAGTTCAGGAAGACATAGGGGTGCCGGTTCGCGGTCACCGGGTGAGCATAGGCGCCGGACTGTTTCCCCGCCCGCGCCCGCGCGTCGATCCACGGCCGGTCGAAAAAGCTGCGCGCACGGTCGGCGAACTCGGGGCCCAGGGCGGCGAAGCTGTCCAGCACCACCTCCCGCCCCTGCCCCCAGTCGAAGGCGCGCGGCGCCTTGGTCTCCAGCGGCGCGTTGCGGTCCCAGTGGTCGAGCGTCGGCTTGCCCAGCGCCTTGGCCTTGAGCGCATAGTAGCGGTGCGACAGGCGCGGATAGGCCTGGGCCACCGCTTCGGCCATGGCGTCCACCGCCTCGCCGTCGACCTCGTTGCCCAGGTGCCGACCGTCCGCCGGCCGGGCGAAGCCGCGCTTGCGGTCCTCCAGCGCCTTCTCCGCCGCGACCGTGTTCAGCACCAGGGCCAGCGTCCGCGCCTCGCCCTTCAGCGCCTCCGTCAGGCCCTCGGCCGCCGACTTGCGCCGCGCCGGCTTGGGGTCCGAGAGCCGGTTCAGCGCCTCGGCCAGCGTCAGTTCGTCCTTGCCCGCCTTCACCTTCAGCGCCGCCAGCGTCTCGTCGAACAGGCGCGGCCACTGGGCCGAGATCGGCATGCGCTCGGCCAGATAGGTCTCCAGCTCCGGCGACAGCTCGTGCGGCTTCTGGGCCCGCACCCGCCGCAGCCACGGTCGCCAGCGCGCGGCCTTCGCATGCGCCGCCAGCGCCGCCTCGATCTCGGCCCCCTCCAGCCGGTTGATCTCCAGCGTCAGCCACACGGTCGGCGTAGCGACGGCGGTGATCTTCTCACGCACGTCGGCCTCGAAGCCCTGGGCCGCCGCGTCGTCCCGCGCGGTGGAGGCCGCAAGGAAGGCATAGGCGCCGATCCCGCCCAGCGCGTCCGACGCCTGCTCATACAGGGCGATCGCCCGATCCAGCCGCGCCCCCAGCTCCGCCGGCTCGGCCCGCACCGCTATCAGCTCGCCCTCCAGCGCGCCCATCTCCGCCACCGCCGCCCGGGCGGCCTCCAGATCGGCGGCGATCCGCGCGTCCTCGCGCGAGGCGTACAGGTCGGACAGATCCCACAGCGGGGCGTCGGCGTCGGGGCTCTTGAAGGGCGCGTTCATGCCGACTGGTATGGGGGGCGGCCGGATGGCGAGCAAGATCAAGCGCGCCAAGTCCTTCTCCCCTTGGGGAAGAAGGTGGCCGACGAAGTTGGTCGGATGAGGGGGCTGCCGGCTTCGCCCTCTCTCCGAACGCTTCAGCGCGCGGCAGAAGCCCCCTCAACCGTCTCGCTCCGCGAGCCACCTTCTCCCCCCGGGGGGAGAAGGGTCGGACGAGGCTGCCGTCCACTCCGCGTCCCGCGTCGTCTCGTAAGCGTCGCGAACCCCCTGTCTCGGCAGGTCGGCGCCCAGAAGCGCGACTTGCGCGGCCCAGACTTCCGACACCCCGCGCACGGTGTCGGTGACCCAGCCCGGCGCCTGCTGCCGCGACCAGTTGGGCACGGAGCCGGCATTGAAGATCGCCATGAAGACCGTCACCACCAGGATCACCCGCGTGGTCCAGCGTCGGTCGCGCGCGGCCAGGCCCTCGTCGTCCGGCGGCGGGCCCGGCGGAAAGGCGAAGCGGGCCATGGCCTTCAGCCGGGTCTCCCGCTCGATCAGGTCGTGCGCGTCGGCCTTTTCGTTCCAGTCGCTGGGCGGATCGGACTCGGGGGCGGCGGCCGCGACGGGCAGAGGCACGACCACGGCGGGTTCCACCCCTGGCTCGGTCGGCGGCTCGACCGCCGCGACCGGCGGGGGCTCCAGCGGCGGGAACGGCGAGAACGCCGGCTGCCCCTCGATGACGGGAAACGGATCGGGCCGCTCGGTCTCCTCCGGCGGACGGGGCGCTGTCGAATCGGTCGGATCAGTCATCGCGCGCCTCCCCTCAGAACTGGAAATAGATGAAGGGCGCCACGCCCTCTGGCCGCACGGCCTCGATCAACAGAAACGCAGCGCCCAGCAGCAGGCCCAGCGTGATCGACGGCGCCGCCTGCAGCCGCGCGGTCATGCCTTCCACCGCGCGCGGCGGCAGCCAGTGCATGCCCAGGCCGACCACGATCAGGCCGACCAGGAACGGCGTCGCCAGCTCCGCCGGTCCCATCCGCCCAAGTCCGCCCAGCATGGCCACCGCCAGCTCGAAGGTCTCCGCCCGGAACAGGATCCACCCCAAACAGACGACGTGGAAGGTGATCAGCACGCCCAGCCACATGGGGATGACCGACCGGCCCCCCAGCATCTTCTTGCCGACCCGTTCCACCACCTGCGCCCCACCGTGCAGCGCGCCCCACAGCACGAAGGTCCAGGCCGCCCCGTGCCACAGCCCGCCCAACAGCATGGTGATCATCACGTTGACGCTGGACGAGACGACGCCCTTCCGCCCGCCGCCCAGCGGCACGTACAGATAGTCGCGCAGCCAGCTGGACAGGCTGATGTGCCACCGCCGCCAGAACTGCTGCATCGAATGCGCGCGGTAAGGCTGGTCGAAATTGCGCGGGAAGGAATAGCCAAGCAGCGCCGCGATCCCGATCGCCATGTCCGAGTAGGCCGAGAAGTCGCAGTAGATCTGCACCGCATAGCCATAGACCGCCGCCGCGATGTCCAGGGCCGAGTGGGCCGACGGATCGAAGAACACCGGATCGACCAGGCGCACGGCCAGCTCCGACGCGATCACCGTCTTCTTGAACAGGCCCCAGACGATCAGCAGCAGGCCGTGCGTCGCCATCTCGCGCGTCAGGCGCGGCGTCCGGTCGAACTGCGGCAGCAGGTCCGACGCCCGCACGATCGGCCCGGCGACCAGGTGCGGGAAGAAGCTCATCAGCAGCATCACGTCCACCAGCCCCTTGGCCGCCGGCGTCTTTCCGCGATGCACGTCGATGACGTAGCTGATGCCCTGGAAGGTGAAGAAGGAAATCCCGACCGGCAGGATCACCTGCAGCAGCGGCAGGTCCCGCTCCCAACCGACCCGCGCCAGCAGCTGGCCCATCTCCTCGACGAAGAAGCCATAGTATTTGAAAAAGCCCAGGATCAGCAGGTTGACCACCACGCCCAGCGCGACCAGCCATTTCCGCGTCGAGGGCTTTTCCTTGCGCGCGATCAGCGCCGCCACGCCCCAGTTCAGTACCGCAGACAGGATCAGCAGGCCGACGAACCGCCAGTCCCACTGGGCGTAGAAGAACCAGCTGGCCAGCAGCAGAAACAGCTTGCGCCGCCCATTCTCGCGATCCAGCGACCACGAGGTGAAATAGACGAACAGGAAGAAGACGCCGAAGGCGAGCGTCGGGAACAGCATGCTAGAGCCCGGTCGGCTGAGGCAGGGTCGCTTCGCGAGCCGGCCCGTCCGGCGCGGCCTCGGCCCGACCGGCCTTCCAGGCGTCGTAGGCGCCGATCAGGTCGTCGGCCAGCAGGCCGCCGATCCACTCGCCCCCGGCCGAGGTGAAGTGCACCCGGTCGCCGCGCATCATCGGTTCGCGCGCCGTCGCCAGCCGCTCCGCCGAACACTCTCCGCCCATCCGCCCCTGCCAGTCCCAGAACGCGACGCCCGTCTCGGCCGCGGCCCGGCGTTGCAAGTCGCGCACCCGCGCCAGGCTGCGCGGCGGCCCGCGCTCGACCGTGCCCGGACAGGTCGTCGTCTCGCCCCGCTTCAGCGCGTCGGGCGCGCCCAGGATCAGGATCGCGGCGTCCGGCGCGAACCGCTTCAGCCGCCAGATCTGGTCGCGCAGCCGCGTCTCGTAGGCGAACAGGTCCAGCCCGTCGTCGAACCCGTCGTTGGTGCCGTAGGCCAGGATGATCAGGTCCGGGTTCAGCGGCCCCAGTTCGCCCCGCACGGTCGCCTCGTCCCGCGCCGCGAAGTCGGCCAGGGTCTCGCCCACATGGCCCACGTTGGACAGGATCACCCCTGGCGTCGGGCCCTCCAGCCAGACGCCGTCCAGCCCGCCGTCGGCCGTCCGCGACGTCAGTGTCAGCGTTCTGGCTCCCGACGGGATCGCCATGAAGCGGCAGCGCGAGCCCAGGATCTGCGCCGGCTCAGGCTTCGCGCCGTCAGCCGCCATGTCCCACAAGCCGTCGCGCCCGCACAGGCCCAGCCGCGACGTCTGCGCCTCCGGATCCAGCGCCAGCGTCAGGACGTCGCCCGCCCCCGGCCGCGCCGGCCCGCCGAACAGCCCCGTCCGCTCGGCGTTCACATAGCCGCCCACCCGCGCCGGCCGCGGCGCCCAGGCCCAGCCCGTCGCCGTCACCGCCACCTGACGCGGCGCATAGCCCTCGAACGGCACGCCCGGCGCCACATAGCCACGCCCCCCGCGCCCGAAGCGCCCCTGCAGACGGCTGCGCACCATGCCGGGGATCACCTCGCCCGCCGTATGGCTGTCGCCGATCTGCAGCACATGGACCTTGATCGGCTCGCCCGCCTCCAGCGCCGCCAGATCCTCGAACCACGGCGTCAGAGCCTCGGCTCCGCACAGCCCGCCCGGACAGGTCTGCGCCGCCGCCGACCCGGCCAGCGCCAGCAGGGCCGCCGCCAGCAGGGCTCTCACTCGGCCAACCCCGCGTCCCGCCGGATCGCGTTTTCCACCGGCCCGGCCAGCCTCAGATAGCCGTCCATGCTCATGTGGATGCCGTCGTTGGCCCGCATCAGCCGCCGCCGCCCGTCCACCTCGGCATAGGGCAAGTACGCGCCCTCGGCGTCCGACGTCAGCCCGACCGTCTCCATATAGGGCACGCCCAGCGCCTTCATCCGCGCCTCGACCACTTCGTTGACGATCGCCATGCGCCCGTCGAAGCCGTCGCGTTTCATGCGCGGCATGCCGACCCAGTAGACGACGACGCCGCGCGACCGGAACAGCCCGATCAGATCGTCGATCCGCCGGCCATAGGCGGCCTTCCACCCCGGCGTGCCGAAGTCGTGGATCGTGCCGCCGTCGTCGATGCCCTGGGCGTCGTTGGTGCCGAACACGACCACCGCCACGTCCACCGGCGTCTCGTCCAGCTGCCGCGTCGTCTTGGCCTGGATGTTCACGTAGTCGTAGCGGGACAGACCAGTGGAGACCTCGCTGAACTTGGTCACCTCGACGCCCGCGTCGTTCCGGAACTCGCGGTACAGGGCCGCCCAGACCCCGTCGCCCATGCTGTCCCCGAACACGCCGACGCGCAGGTTCCCGGCCTTGGCCTTCAAAACCGAGGCGTCCTGCTGGGCCACCGCCGGCTGCGGCGCGACCGGCGTCACGGTGGGCGCTTCCGGTTGCGGACTGGCCGAGGCGTTGGCCTGTCCGCCCAGCATCAGCGTCGGCGATCTCAGCCACGCACGTCCGTCAGGCGTCAGGGCCAGGCCGCCCACCACGCCCGCCACGAACACCGCGGTCACAGAATTGACGCCGAACTTCACGCCCGCCCCCGGTTAACCCTACGCCGGCGCACCCTTACCCGAAATCCGCCGTTTCGCCACCACGCGCCCGTCACAGGCGAGGGAAAAGGTTAACTTCGGACGTCATCTCGGCCGATCGCGGGTGTGGCTAAGATCGCTGGTTCTCCACAACGAACACAACGAAGCACAACGAACACGACGGGACCGAGCTCGAGGCGCCGCAGGCATTCTCATTCATTTCGGGCAAGGCGCTGCGCGCGACCACGCGCACAGGTCCCGTCGTGTTCGTTGTGACCCGTTGTGGTCGCTGTGATGAACCGATCTGCGTCCGCGAGCTCCGCCATCGGATGCTCAGCCCGCCGCCCGAGCTCAGCCCCAGTGCCCCTCCGCCCAGCGCGCGGCGAAGTAGCCTCCCGTGGCCGTCACCGCCGTCAGGGCCGTGCCCCACATCAGGTCGATGACCGTCAGCCGCGTCGACCACACCGACAGGGTCGCCTGGTTGGTCAGGTCATAGGTGCCATAGGCGATCAGCCCCAGCACGGCCCCGTTTATCAGCGCCCGCGTCCACTGCCCGTCCTTCAGCGCCGGCCCGACGGCGAAGAAGCAGATGCCGAAGACGTACAACAGATAGAAGACCACCGCCGCCCGCATGTCGGGCTTGTCGGCCATGATCGAGCCGATCACCGACCGGTATAGCCGGTCCGCCATCGTCGTCAGCCAGACGGCGTCGATCGCACCCATGGTGATCGCCGCGCCCAGATATCCCGCGACCCACTTCATCATCCCGCCTCATCCTCCGCCGGCTTCAGCCGATAGTGGCTGACCGCCCAGGCGTTTCCGCCGTCGTTGCCGAACAGGCCGGCCGTGGCCAGATAGAACCGCCGCCAGCGCCGCCGCCACAGCTTCCAGTCCGCGCCATAGGTCTCACGCATCAGCTCCGACACCCGATCGACGTTCAGGTCCATGTTCTTCAGCCAGTGCTCGGCCGTCCGCTGATAGTGGACCCCGTTCCACGTCCACTCCTGCTCGACCTCGAACAGGTCCGGAAAGAACCGCATCAGCCCCTTCGACGGCATCACCCCGCCGGTGAAGAAATGCTGGGCGATGAAGTCGCCCGTGTCGCTGTGGTCGAAGCGATAGGGGGCGTTCCTATGGGTGAAGATGTGGATGAACATCCGCCCGTCCGGCTTCAGCCAGCCCCTGGCCCGCGTCAGCAGGGCGCGCCAGTTGGCCATGTGTTCGAACATCTCGACCGAGACGATGCGGTCGAACCGCTCATGGTCGGCCACGTCCGCCCTGAAATCGTTCATATCCTGGGTGATGACCGTCAGGTTCGTCAGCCCCCGCGCGGCCGCCTGCGCCTCGATATGCCCCCGCTGGCCGTGGCTGTTCGACACGGCGGTGATCCTGGACCGCGGATACCGCTCCGCGATCCACAGGCTCAGGCTGCCCCAGCCGCATCCCAGCTCCAGCACACGCTGCCCGTCCTCCAGTCCCGCGTGGTCGCAGGTCTCCGTCAGCGCCAAGATCTCCGCCTCCGCCAGCGTCTCCGACCCGGTCGGATACAGGCAGCAGGAATACTTCAGCCGCGGTCCCAGGCAGATGCGGAAGAACTCCGGCGGCAGCTCATAATGCTGGGCGTTGGCCGCGTCGGCGTGTTCCGCCACCGCCCGCTTCGCCATGTCGGCGGCGAAGGCCGCGTCGTCATGAGGCCCGTCGCGATCCAGACGCTTGCGCGCCTCGGTCACCAGGGCGGCGATCGCCGGGCGCGTCACGAAGTCGGGAAAGGGCGCGTCCTGCAGGCTGCGGATGGCGGCTGTGGCCGGATTCATGTGTTGATTTCATCCCCTGAACGACCTTCGACGCCCGCGACGAACGCGCACGCTGGCGGAACGGCTCCGCTTCTGCGTCAATACTACGCGCCGCCGCCTGCGTCGGATGCCGATCATCCGCGGGATGAGCGCGACCGTAGCTGTCGGGACTCAGATCAGGAAGCTCCATGACCCCGCCAGCGGAATCCCTCGTCCCCGCCAACTCCTCCGGCCGGCGCGTCGCCGTGGTCGGCTCGGGCATCTCGGGGCTGTCCGCGGCCTGGCTGCTGTCGCAGGCCCACGACGTGACCCTGTTCGAGGCCGACGACCGTCTGGGCGGCCACTCCCACACCGTGGACGCCCCCTCGCCCGCCGGCCCCGTCGCGGTCGATACCGGCTTCATCGTCTTCAACGAGGCGAACTATCCCAATCTGACCGCGATGCTGGCCCACCTGGGGGTGGCGACCAAACCGGCCCTGATGTCCTTCGCGGTCTCCATCGACGAGGGCGCGCTGGAATACTGCACCCAGGGCCTGCGCGCCCTGTTCGCCCAGAAGCGCAACTGGGCCAGCCCCCGCTTCTGGCGAATGGTCGGCGACATCCTGCGCTTCCAGAAGGAGGCGCCGCGACAGCTCCTGGAACTTGAAGCCACCGGCGAGAGCTTGGACGCCTGGCTGGGCCGCTGCGGCTACGGCCCCCTGTTCCGCGACGCCTATCTGTTGCCCCAGGCCGCCGCCATCTGGTCCTGCACCCTGGAACAGATGACCGACTATCCCGCCGCCGCCTTCGTCCGGTTCTACATGAACCACAACCTGCTGACCTACGACCTGCGCCCCACCTGGCGCACCGTCGACGGCGGCAGCCGCGAATACGTCTCCCGCCTCGCGGAAACGCTGAAAGGCCGCGTCGTAACGGGCGCCCGCATCGCCGGCGTGGTGCGGGATCAGGACGGCGCCGCCCTGCGGATGGAGGACGGCGCGCTCCACCGCTTCGACGAGGTCGTGCTGGCCACGCATTCCAACCAGGCCCTGCGCCTGCTGGAGGCCCCGACCGCCGAGGAGCGCCGCCTGCTGGGCGCCCTCCCCTATCGCGCCAACCGCGCCGTCCTGCACCGCGACGTCGCCCTGATGCCGCGCCGTCGCAAGGCCTGGGCCGCCTGGACCCACATGGGCAGCTCCGATCGCGCGGGCGAGGGCGGCGTCACCTACTGGATGAACGAGCTCCAGTCGCTCCCCGGCCCGCCCCTGTTCGTCAGCCTGAACCCCGCGCGGGAGCCCGACCCCGAACTTGTCATCGGCGAGTGGGACTATGAGCACCCCGTCTTCGACGTCGCCGGCGTGGCGGCCCAGAAGCAGCTATGGTCGCTTCAGGGCCGGGGCGGCGTCTGGTTCGCCGGCGCCTGGTTCGGCGCGGGCTTCCATGAAGACGGCCTCCAGGCCGGCCTCGCCGTCGCCGAGGCCATCGGCGGCGTCCGCCGCCCCTGGCAGGTCGAAAACGAAAGCGGCCGCATCCACCTGACTGCGGCCCCTGCCCCCCTGGCCGAGGCGGCGTGACCACCGACGACCACGCCCTTCCCCGCTCGCCGGGGATGGAGAGAGGTCGCAGCGCGACCGAACGACGGGGCGCCGGAGGCGCTCGGATGGGGTGGCTCTCACCGAGCGCGCTGGAACAGCCCCCCCATCCGTCTCGCTCCGCGAGCCACCTTCTTCCGCAAGGGAGTAAGGACTCGTGCGTCTACGTCGGCCACGTCGTCCACCGCCGGCTGGCCGACTTCGACCACCGTCTGCGCTACCGCACCTGGATGCTGCTGATCGACCTGAACGCGATCGAGGCCGAACGCCCGCGCCTGCTGTCCCGCCGCCGGTTCTCCCTGCTGTCCTGGCGCCCGACCGACCACGGCGACGGCTCCGCCACGCCGCTGCGCGTCCAGATCGAGGCCGCGCTCGCCCAGGCCGGCGTCGATCTCGACGGCGGCCCGATCCGCCTGCTGACCATGCCGCGCGTGCTCGGCTACGGCTTCAACCCGATCAGCGTCTGGTTCGCCCATGGGCCCGACGGCGACCTGCGCGGACTGGTGCATGAGGTCACCAACACCTTCGGCGAACGGCACAGCTACGCGATGCCCGCCGGCCTGACCCCCGACGGCCGCGCCCGCCATGCGACGGACAAGACCCACTTCGTCTCGCCCTTCATGGACGCCGCCCTGACCTATGAGTTTCAGGTCCACGCCCCCGACGACCGGGTCTCCGTCGCCATCCTGGCCAGACGCGACGGCCGCCCGCTGCTGACCGCCTCCTTCGCCGGCGAGCGCCGCCCCCTGACCGACGCCTCCCTGGCCCGCCTGTTCGTCACCCACGCCCTGCTGACCTTCAAGGTCACCGCCGCCATCCACTGGGAAGCCCTGAAGATGATGCTCAAGGGCGCCCGCTACCGCCATCGGCCGAAGGCGCCGAAAGACCCGGTCACGGTCGGTCGCGCCTGACCCGGCGCTTGCCCGAACCGCGCCCTCGCCCTAGAGACGAAGCAGGCGCGCCGATATTCATCAGGCGATGAAAAGTACGAGGAACCGCATGCGGAAGATCTTCCCCGACGCCACGTCGGCGCTTGACGGCCTGACCTTCGACGGCATGACCGTCATGTCCGGCGGCTTCGGACTGTGCGGCATCCCCGAGAACCTGATCGCGGCCCTGCGCGACACGGGCGTCAAGGGGATCACCGTCATCTCCAACAACGCCGGCGTCGACGGCTTCGGCCTGGGCCAGCTTCTGGAGACGCGCCAGATCGCCAGGATGATCTCGTCCTACGTCGGCGAGAACAAGGAGTTCGAGCGCCAATACCTGGCCGGCGAACTGCAGCTGGAGTTCAACCCGCAGGGCACCCTGGCCGAGCGCATCCGGGCGGGCGGCGCCGGCATTCCCGCCTTCTTCACCGCCACCGGCGTCGGCACCCTGGTCGCCGAGGGCAAGGAGGTGCGGAACTTCGACGGCCGCGACTACGTCATGGAGACCGGCCTCGTCGCCGACCTGTCGATCGTCAAGGCGTGGAAGGCCGACGAACGCGGCAACCTGATCTTCCGCAAGACCGCCCGCAACTTCAACCCGATGATGGCCACGGCCGGCAAGGTCTGCGTCGTCGAGGTCGAGGAGATCGTGCCGACGGGCTCGCTGGACCCGGATCAGATCCACACGCCCGGCATCTACATCGACCGTCTGATTAAGGGCTCGTTCGAGAAGCGCATCGAACAGCGCACGATCCGCGCGCGCGAAAGCGCCTGACGACATCCACGGGGACAAGGGCATGAGCGAATCTTCGGACAACCAGCACCTCAAGAGCATCAGCGACAAGCTGACCTGGGGCGTCATCTTCCTCTTCATCATCATGCTGAACACCTGCTCGCTCAGCGACGACATCGAAGACGCCATCCGCGACCGGGGCGGCGATCCGGCTCCGGCGGCTGATACGTCAACGACTGCACCCACCGTGACAGGGGCGGTGACCGCCAGCGATCCTTATGCATGGAGTCGTCGTAGCGACGTGCAGCGGATAGACGCGACGCCGACCGTTGCAGAGACCGCTCCAATTTCATGATTGGTGCCGTGAAAGGAGCGCGGACCTCCAGGTCCGCCCTTTTCTGCGACACACCGCTTGCAGCAATCATGCGGACCTGGAGGTCCGCGCTCCTTTAGGAAGGCCCAGTGGGCATACACAAGGGATGGCATGATCGAGGTTATCTTCCTCACCTGGACGGTGGGGAGTTGCTTCAGCACGTCGTCTTTCGCCTCGAAGGCTCGTTGCCTGTAGCCACTCTCGATCGGCTCAAGGCCGACTGCAAAGACCAGGACGAGCGGAGAGACGTCGTCCACGATGAGCTTGATCGTTGCAACGGCCCCGACTGGCTGAGGGACGCCGCGTGCGCGCGCATCGTATGCGACGCGCTGACTCATTTCGACCGCGACCGCTACCACCTTCTGGCTTGGTGCGTCATGCCCAACCACGTGCACGTCCTAATGCGGCAGGCTGAGGGGTGGCCGCTGGCGGCTGTCGTCAAATCCTGGAAGTCGTTCTCTGCTCGAGCGATCAATCGCGCGCTTGATCGATCGGGGCCGCTCTGGGCTGCGGACTATTTCGATCGTTACGTCCGCAGCGACGAGCAAGCGTCAGCCGCGATCGCTTATGTCGAAAATAACCCGGTCAAGGCCGGCCTTTGCGTGTCTCCCGCCGACTGGCCATGGAGCAGCGCATCCTTGGAGCGCGGACGTCCACGTCCGCGAACGTCCTATGCTCAAGACGCGGACCTGGAGGTCCGCGCTCCATTTTCGGAGTTCTGACGATGCCCCGCACCCGCGAACAACTGGCCGAACGCGCCGCTCAGGAGCTGCGGGACGGCTTCTATGTGAACCTCGGCATCGGCATCCCGACGCTGGTGGCCAACCACATCCCGGCCGGGATGGAGGTCACCCTCCAGTCCGAGAACGGCATGCTCGGCATGGGCCCCTTTCCCTATGACGAGGAGGTCGATCCCGACCTGATCAACGCCGGCAAGCAGACGATCACCGAGATTCCGGAAAGCGCCTATTTTTCCTCGGCCGACAGCTTCGCCATGATCCGCGGCGGCCACATCAACCTGTCCATCCTCGGCGCCATGGAAGTCGCCCAGAACGGCGACATCGCCAACTGGATGATCCCCGGCAAGCTGGTGAAGGGCATGGGCGGCGCCATGGACCTGGTCGCCGGCGTCAAGCGCGTGGTCGTGGTCATGGAACACGCCAACAAGCACGGCCAGTCCAAGGTGCTGAAGGCCTGCACCCTGCCCCTGACCGGCACGGGCGTGGTCAGCCGCGTCATCACCGACCTGGCCACTTTCGACGTCAAGCCGGACGGCTCGGGCCTGATCCTGATCGAACTGGCCGACGGTGTGACGCTGGAAGAGGTGGCCGCGAAGACCGAGGCCGCCTACGAAATTGCCCCTCAGTTGAAAACCGTCGCATAGTCTCCTCCGCCCGCCCATCGTCGGCGGCAACGGGGGAGGACGGCGCATGGCGGACGGGGCGAACCTGCGGACGGGCGGACTTCCGGCCCCGGATCCCGCGCGCGTCGAGGCCCTGCGCGCCGCGCTGGATCCCGCCTCGCCGGAGAATTTCGCAGAGGGCGAGCGCAAGGCCGTCGTCGATCTCTTGGACCGCGTCGTCTCCGACGTCCGCACCGGCGACCTGACCGAGGCGCGGGCGCGCCTGACCCATCTCGACGCGGCGCTGGCCCGGCTCGACGTCGGCGCGCTGGAGCCGCGGCGGGGCCTCGCCGGCCTGTTCGACGGCCGCGGCAAACGCCTGCGCGCCTTTCGTGAGACCTTCGCCGAGGTCGGACGCGGCCTGACCGACACGGCGTCGGACCTGGCCGAACGCGCCGGCGCCGTCGCCCGCCGCGACGCCGCACTGGAAACCCTCTGGGCCGACCTGCGCCAAGCGCTTGAGGCGCTGAACGCCCATCTCGCCGCCGCCTCGGCCGTGCTCTCGCCCGCCCCGACAGGGGACGAGGCCGATCCGCACGCGCCGCTGCGGGCTCGCACCCGCGACCTGATCGCCTGCCGCGACGCCGCCCTGGCCGCCCTGCCGCGCCTCCGCTCCGCCCAGAACGCCGACGCCCCGGCCTTGTCGGCGCTCGAGCGCTGCACCGTCGCGGTGGAGGCGTGGAAGACCGAATGGACCGACGCGCTCGGCCTGGCAGGTCGCCGCCCGAAGAAGGTGCGCCCCGATGCCGTGCGCCTCGACAAGGCGCGTCAGGCCCTGGCCGACGCCTCGACCCAGGCCGCCGCCCGCCTGGACGCTTCGCTGAAGCGCCGGACCGCGGTCACGACCGAACTTCAGGACCTGCGTCGGACGTTCTAGAGCGCATTCGGCTGAGTTGGACGCAGTCCGGCTCAGCACGGAATGCGCTCCAGCATCATGCCGGAGCCTGATTCACGGCATCGGCGGAACCGCGAAGCGGTTCCACCTCAGCCGATCAGGCTCTAGGTGTGGAGGCTCAACAGGTTGTCCTTGGACAGGCCGAGTCGGCTGATGGGCGTTTGTAGTTTGATGCCGCCGTGGGGTCGATGCCAGTTGTATCGGTGGAGCCAGAACGGCAGTTCTTCGGCGCGGCGATCCGAGGTCTGGTAGGCTTGGGCATAGGCCCATTCCCTGAGGGCGGTCTGGATGAAGCGTTCGGCCTTGCCGTTGGTCTTTGGGGTGTAGGGCCGGGTGCGGATGTGCCTGAGCCCGAGCGCCTTGCAGGCGTCGCGGAAGGCGAAGGCTTTGTAGCAGGCGCCGTTGTCGGTCATGACGCGGGTCACGGTGACGCCGAGGCTGGCGTAATAGGCGATGGCGGCCTTCAGGAAGGGGACGGCGCTCGCGGCCTTTTCGTCGGGCCATATCTGGCTGAAGGCGATGCGCGAGGCGTCGTCGATGGCGACGTGGACGAACTCCCAGCCCTGTCCATAGGTCGATCCGCCGCGTCGGCCGCGCGTGCTGGACTGGCCGGTGCGGTCTCCGGTGACGCGGTGGCCGGGCTGGTCGAAGCGTCCCAGCTTCTTGATGTCGATGTGGATCATGTCGCCGGGATGGTCGCGTTCGTAGCGGCGGATGGGCGGGGCAGG
>Ga0209909_100148_pt1 | contig 114663 bp, 133 predicted proteins | sample FECB22metaG_FD_188302 | JGI IMG/M metagenome (GOLD analysis project Ga0209909, IMG submission 188302) | Cyanobacterial communities from the Joint Genome Institute, California, USA - FECB-22 (SPAdes) (version 3) | ecosystem: Environmental > Aquatic > Thermal springs > Hot (42-90C) > Microbial...
CTGGGCCGGTGGTGGTGGCGGCGGCGGCGGGGCCAACGCCGGCGGCACGGGCCACGCCGGCGGCACCGGTGCCTCGGCCGGCGCGGGCGGGGGTGGCGGCGGTGCCGGTTCCACGCTCTCCGGTTCCGGCGGTCAGGGCGGCCGCGGCCGCGTCCGCATCACGGCCTTCGGGTGAGCCCGATGCGCCGCGCCATCCCCCTCGCCGTCAATGTGCTCGATCCCGAGCTCTGGGACGACCCCGACCACCTCACCGCCGCCGAAGGCCACGCGCAGTTCGGCCTCGTCCCCCTGGCCGGCGACCGCCCGGCCAACGACACGGAGGATTTCCAATGACCGACGGCATCCCCCTGGCCGAGGGCCGCTGGGTCTGGCGACGGCTCTACGTCTTCGTCAGCTCGGTCGTCCTCTGGACCCTGCTGGCCGTCGCCGTCGCCCGCGTCCCCCCGGCCCAGCTGCCGACGGTGGCCCAGGGCCTGATGAGCCTGCTCGGCATCATCCTGGTCCTCTACCTCGTCGCCCCCACGGCCCAGCATCTGGTCGAGATCGCCGCCCACCTGCGCCTGCGCCTGGGAGGCCGCCCATGAGCTTCCGCTTCTCCAGACGCTCGCGCGACCGGATGAAGGGCGTCCACCCCCACCTGATCGCCGTGGCCGAACGCGCCATCGAAACCACCCCGGTCGATTTCCTGGTCACCGAGGGCCTGCGCACCCCCACCCGCCAGGCGGCCCTGGTCAAGGCCGGGGCCAGCAGCACCCTGAAATCGCGCCACCTGACCGGCCACGCCCTCGACATCGCGGCGCTGGTGGACGGCAAGGTCCGCTGGGACTGGCCGCTGTATCCGCGCATCGCCGCCGCCTTCAAGGCCGCGGCGCGCGAGCTGGACATCCCGATCGTTTGGGGCGGGGACTGGCCGCGCCTGCGCGACGGCCCGCATTTCGAACTGGACCGGAGGCGCTACCCATGATCGCCACCTTCACGCGGCTGGTCCGCCCGCCCTGGGCCCGAGCGGCGGCGGTGGTCGCCGTTGCACTTTGCACTGTTGCACTGTTTTTCTGGGGTGTGAGTGCAATGGGTTTCCGCTGGGATCCCTTCGAGCTGCAAGGCCGCCGCCTCGCCCGCGCCGAGGCCCAGGCCGACCGCGCCACGGCCGACGCCTCGGCCCGCACCCTAGAGGTTGAAGGCGAACGCGCCCAGGCCCGCCGCCTCCAGACCCACACAGACACCTTCATCGCGGCCGACCGCGCGACATCGCGCGCCGCCGCCCAGACCCGGATCGACCATGACCTTTCGACCCCCCTGGCGCCGGATCGCGCCGCTCGCCTGCGCGCTCATGACGGCGAGCTGTGCCGCCTCGCCCCCGACCTCGCCGGTTGCCCCGCCGCGCCTGGCCCTGCCGGACGCGGCGACGACGCCCTGTAACCTGCCCGTCCTGTCGCCCAACCCGACCCAGGCCGACCTCGACATGGCCTATCTGGCGCGCGGCCAGGCGATCCTGACATGCGACGGCGCGCGCCGGCTGGCCGTCGAGACCCTGTTGGCCGAGCGGGTCTTGCAGGACCGATGGCGAAAGGAAGTCCCTCTCCCATAGGGAGAGGGCTTGAGCCTCCAAGAGCGTAGCGATTGGCAAGGCGAAAGGGTGAGGGGTTGAACTCTCACCCATTGGTTGCGCCGGGCAGATCGAGCATCGTCACCGGACACCGTGACCCCTCACCCTTTCGCGCAAGACCGATCGCTTCGCTCCCGGGCGCTCAAGCCCTCTCCCGCTGGGAGAGGGTGGCAAATCTTGCCGACCGACCGGCAAATCTTGCCCACCCGGCGACCGCAACGGCAGCTCCTGCCGGGCCATCGACCATGCTTAACCAAAGGTACCGCATACAAATCAACGACTTGATCCAATGCCCCGGAGCGCCCCGTCTGGCCCGACCCTTGCTCCTGAGCTTCTCGAGCAAAATGCTCCCGACCGCCAAAACGGCGCCGGACATGTCGAAGACAAATGGAGAGCCAAAATGGCTAGCATCAATACGAACGTCGGCGCTCTCGTTGCGGCTCAAAGCCTCAGCGCGACTGGTCGTGAGCTGTCGCAAGTCCAAAACCGCGTGTCGACCGGGCTGAAGGTCGCGTCCGCCAAGGACAACGGCGCCATCTACGCCATCGCCACCAACCAGCGCGCCAATCTGGGCGCCCTGGACGCCACCATCAACAATCTGCAGCGCCAGCAGTCGGTCAATGACGTCGGCCTGGCCGCCGGTGAGACCATCATCGCCGCCCTGACCGAGCTGAAGGGCCTGGCCGCCGCCATCGAAAGCGGCGCCGGCGACACCACCGCCTATGAGGCCGACTACGACGCCCTGGTCACCGAGATCGGCGCCGCCATCACCGACGCCACCTTCGACGGCACGGCGGCGCTGACCATCACGGCCGCCGGCCTGGCCCTGGGTGCTGGGTCCGCCGCCACCGAGGCGACCGTTCAGGGCGCCTTGGACACGGCCCTGACCGAACTGCAGACCCTGGGTACGACCTCCAAGTCGCTGGAGCGTCAGGTCACCTTTAACTCCAAACTTCAGGACGCCCTGGAAACCGGCATCGGCAACCTCGTCGACGCCGATCTGGCCAAGGAAAGCGCCCGACTGCAGGCCCTGCAGACCAAGCAACAGCTGGGTGTGCAGGCGCTGTCGATCGCCAACTCGTCCAGCCAGGTTCTCCTGGGCCTGTTCCGCTAAGGCGCGGATGACCCCCGGGGCGGGGTCTTCGGGCCTCGCCTCATAACCCCCGAGCAAAACGCTCCCGACCGCCAAAACGGCGTCGGATTTGTCGAAGACAGAATGGAGAGCCAAAATGGCTAGCATCAACACCAACGTCGGCGCTCTCGTTGCGGCCCAGAGCCTCAGCCAGACGGGCCGCGAGCTGGCGACCGTTCAGAACCGCGTTTCGACCGGCCTGAAGGTTTCGTCGGCCAAGGACAATGGCGCCGTTTACGCCATCGCCACCAACCAGCGCGCCAACCTGGGTGCCCTGGATGCCACCATCAACAACCTTCAGCGCCAACAGTCGGTCAACGACGTCGGCCTGGCCGCCGGCGAAACCGTCATCGCGGGCCTGACCGAGCTGAAGGGCCTGGCCGCGGCCATCGAGGCCGGAACCGTTTCCGGTGCCGATACCTCGGCCTATGAGGCGGACTACGACGCCATCGTCACCGAGATCACCGACGCCATCGCCGGTGCGACCTTCGACGGAACGGCGGCGCTGACCCTGACCCTGACGCTGGGAACGGGTGCCGGTGCCACCGAGGCGGCGGTTCAGACCGGCCTGGACGCGGCTCTCGGCGCGCTTCAGACCCTGGGCACCACGTCCAAGTCTCTCGAGCGTTCGATCACCTTCAACTCGAAGCTGCAGGACGCCCTGGAGACCGGTATCGGCAATCTCGTCGACGCCGACCTCGCCAAGGAAAGCGCCCGACTGCAGGCTCTGCAGACCAAGCAACAGCTCGGTGTTCAGGCCCTGTCGATCGCCAACTCGTCCAGCCAGGTCCTGCTGGGCCTGTTCCGCTAATCACGGACGGGGCGGCGCGGAAACGCGCCGTCCCCTTTCCGCAAAGGGAGGCCGATATCCGGCTAGGGAGCCATGAGCGCAGATGGAGCCAGTAGCGCGACCGCCGTCAAACTGACCGTGGTCCAGCCCGCCGCCGAAAGCACCGGCACGGGCCTTCGTCGTGAGCGTAGTACACCCCAACCGGCACCGTATCGCCTGGTCATCGAGGAAGGCGCCCGCCCGGGCACCTTCATCTACAAGACCATCGACCGGACCACGGGAGAGGTCATTCGTCAGCTGCCGCGCGAGGACGTGATCCGTCTCAGGGATCAGCCGTCCGTCCCCACGGGGCGCGTCGCCGACATCACCGCCTGATCGGGTCGTCCCCCGCCCGGTCTTTTTCACCGACCCCACATCTGGGGCCGGTCATTCGGCGTTAACCATACGGATACGACTCAGTCTCTAGCTTCCCCTCGAAACTCTTGAGGGCGAAGACCCATGACCAGCGTCAATACGAACGCCTCCGCACTGATCGCGCTGCAGAATCTGAACGCGACCAGCGACCGTCTGTCCCTGACCCAGAACCGGATCTCGACTGGGCTCAGGGTCCAGGGGGCCAAGGACAACGCCGCCGTCTGGGCCATCGCCCAGAATCAGCGGGCCGACAACAAGGCCTATGAAGCGGTCACCAACAGCCTGAACCGCGCGACCTCGATCGCGGACGTGTCCCTGGCGGCGGGCGAATCGATCTCGGACCTGATCACCCAGCTGAAGGAAAAGGCCACAGCCGCCGCCGATCCGGGTGGCAGTGCTGCCAGCCGCACCGCCTACAACAACGAGTTCCAGGCGCTGCTGCTGTCGATCCAGTCCTTCGCCGACAACGCCACCTTCGACGGCAAGAACATCCTGAACGGCTCGGAGACCGCGCCGCTGCAGTTCCTGGCCAACGCCGACGCCTCCGAAACCATCGACATGGACCCGCAAGACTTCACCCTGGCCGGTCTGGGTCTGGACCCCGCGCCCGACCTCACCACGGTCGCCGGGGCCACGGCCGCCCTGGCCGACGTCGCCACCGCCCTCGACACGGTCAGCGCCGGCCTCGCCCAGCTCGGCGCCCAGGCCAAGCAGATCGAGAACCACACCGTCTATGTGTCCAAGCTGATGGACGCGCTGGAAGTGGGTATCGGCAATCTGGTCGACGCCGACCTGGCCAAGGAAAGCGCGCGGCTCCAGGCCTTGCAGGTCCAGCAGCAGCTTGGAACCCAGGCCCTGTCGATCGCCAACCAGGCCCCGCAGGTCCTGCTGTCGCTGTTCGGCAACTAGCGCGCCGTCAGATCCGCCGCTGGTCGTTCCAGTAGCCGATCCGCACCGCCTCGCGGCGTTGCAGGGCGGGGCGGGGCATCAGGCCGTACATCGCGAACAGTCGGCGCATCAGCGTCGCAAGCGGTCTCATCGCACACTCCTCGTTCCAGGCTTCTACCGGGCGGAAGCAGGATCTCAACGAACGTCGGCATCGCTTCGTTCCCGAGACGTTAACGCGCTCTTGAGGGCCGCCGGGGCAGGCTGGGGCGAGAGAGGAGGTCGGCCGTGGTCAACAACAGCTATCTGCTCGGCCTTTTCGGCGGCACTTCGACCTTCGGCGGGCTCGGGGGCGCCGGCGTCGCCACGCCGCCGCGCAAGACTCAGCCGACCGCGCCATGGTCGCCGGCCGCCGCCGCCTCGGTGCCGGAACCCAGCGATCTGGTCCGAAACGCCCTGAACGGCCGCCGCTTCATCGACGAGAGCGCCGCCAAGCTCGATCTGGGCGGAGCGTCGGCCGACTATCGCAAGATGTTCGCCCTGTATCAGGGCCTCAGCACCCTGGGTGCCTTGGCCGACCGGGCCCAGGCGCGCGGCGTCCCCGCCAGCGAACAGGCTCGCCTGGCCACCCGTTTCGCCCAGGGCATGGAGGAAATCTCCGGCTACTTGGCCGCCGCCCGGTTCGACGACGTCCATCTGGTCCAGGGCACGACCGCCACCACCGCCAAGACCACCGCCGCCGTGGCCCGCGATTCGACCCGCGTCGTCACCGCCGCCCTGCACGAAGGCAGCCTGGCCGATCCGGTCGAGGCCTTCGAGGGCCAGACCGCCTTCGACATCACCGTGACCAGCCTGGTCGGCCCAAAGACGGTCTCGATCGACCTCAACGACATGGGCGCGACCCCGCGCACCTTCGACGCCGTGGTCGCCCACATCAACGGCCGCCTGCTGGACGCCGGCGTCCAGACCCGGTTCCAGCGCACCGAGATCGCCGGCGAACCGCGCAAGCTTGAGGTCGGCGGCCGCACCATCGACCTGCCCGCCCTGGCCAACAGTTGGGCTCTGGGCATCAACGGCGTCTCGACCGAGACCGTGTCCTTCTCCGCCGCCGCCTCGGCCGACGCCGTCTATGTGGTCCAGGGTCAGGGCACCGGCGGCGACCAGCAGCTGCTCAAATTCCAGGACGACGCCGACGGTGCCCCGGCCCCGACCGGCCCCCGCGTCGGCGAGACCCGCTGGGTCGAGGGCCGCCTGTCCCAGACCGACCTGCCGACCGGCATCGAGACGGTCCGAGCCAGCGCCACCGGCGCGGACGGCTCTCTCTGGGTCGTCGCCGACCTCGACGGCCAGATCGGCGACCAGCCGATCAAGGGCGAGCGCGACGTCGCGCTGATGAAGTTCGATTCCTCCGGCCGCCTGCTGCTGACCCAGACGCTGGGCGCGGCCTCGAACGCCAGCGGCTATGCCATCGACATCGCCGCCGACGGGCGCGTGGCCGTGGCCGGATCGGTCACCGGCGGCCTCGACGCCGGCCAGCCCGGCGTGGACGGCGTCACCGCCGACAGTTTCGTCACCGTCTATGGCGCCGACGGTGTTGAACAATGGACCCAGCGCCGCGGGGCCAAGGCCGCCGACGAGGCCACCGGCGTCCGCTTCGGCCCGGACGGCAAGGTCTATGTCACCGGCCGCAGCCAGTCGGCCATGCCGGGCAATGCGGCCCGCGGCGGCTGGGACGCCTATGTCCAGGTCTTCGACGCCTCCCAGGCCTATCCGGGAGCCAAGATCGTCTCGACCGGCGGCGTGGCGCAGTCGTTCGGCACGGTCGGCGATGACCGGGTCGACGCCATGACCGTCGACGGCACCGACCTCTATACCGCCGGGATCGAGAACCGCCGCGCCGTCGTCCGTCGCTTCACCCTGGACGCCACGGGCCAGCCGACCCTGGTATCGACCCGCGACCTGGGGCCGATGGACGGCTCGATCGCCGACATCGCCGTCAGCGACGGCCGGGTGGTCCTGGTCGGGCAGTCGTCGGGCGGCACCCTGGCCATCGATCCGCCGACCGTGGCCCATTCAGGCGGCAAGGACGCCTTCGTCGCGACCCTGGACCGCGATCTAACCGCCTCGGCCCAGGACAGCCTCAGCTACTTCGGCTCGGCCCGCGACGACACCGTCGCCGACGCCCGCATCCACAACGGCAAGGTCTGGCTGACCGGCACCTATGACCGCGACCCCCTGGCCAAGCTGGAGGAAGGACTGGTCCAAGGCTATCTGGCCCGCCTGGACCCCCTGACCGGCGCCACCGAATACCGCCAGACCTGGACCGGCGAGGACACCCGCGCCATGCCGACCACCCTGGCCGTGGCGACCGGCGGGGCCAGCGTGCTGGACCGGCTGGGCCTGCCCAAGGGCGAGGTGGTTTATCCGTCGTCCGAGACCCTGATCGATGCCACGGCGCTCCGCGTCGGCGACCGGTTCAGCATCGCCCCGCCGGGCGGCGGCCGCGTCCAGACGGTGACCATCGCCGCCACCGACACGCTCCAGACCCTGGCCCGCAAGATCGAACTGGCGTCCGGCCGCACCCTGAAGGTCACGATCACGCCGGAGGCCGCGCCGGTCGCCGGAAAGATCGAGGCCAACGGCCTGCTGTCCGGCCTGCAACGCCTTTCGATCGCGGCCAATTCAGCCCGCGATGGCGCTGTCCTCGTGGCTGGCGAACCGGGCCGCGACGCGCTCGCTGGCCTGGGCCTGTCGCCCGGCCTGATCGGCCCGGCCCCCGGCAAGGGCGACCCCAAGGCGTTCGGCCTGAACCTGTCGCGCACCCTGTCGCTGGGCCCCGACGCCGAGACGGCCAAGGCCGCCAAGGGCCAGATCGACGCGGCCATGAAGGCCATCCGTGATGCCTATCGATCCCTATCGCCCCAGACCACACCGGTCATCACCGGCGAGGCCCCGGCCTATCTGACGGCCCAGCTGGCCAACTATCAGGCCGCCCTGTCGCGCCTGACGGCATAACCGCGCTAGGCTACCCTTTCGGTTGACGCCCCGCCCCCCCGGCAGGCTATTGAGGGGCATCACTCGACCGCGAGACCCCATGCCCCCCAACGACAATCGGATGATCCTGATCATCGGCGGCGTTCTCGCCGTGATCGCGGCCGTGGTCGTCGCCATCCTGTTCGGCGTCGGCCGCGACAATCCCGAAGAAGCCCCACCGGCCGCACGCGGCGGCCTGACTGTCGCCGTCGCCGACGCCCCGACGCTGGAGCCCACGCGGGCCCTGCGTTGTTTCGTCGACGGACAGTTCGTCGGCATGGCGACGCTGGCCGAATGCGCCGAGCGCAACGGCCTGGCCACCGACGCCCTGGACGTCGGCCTGGACGAGAGCGGCAATCTGGCCGCCGCCCCGACAGCTTCCTTCGCCCCGCCGCCCGAGGAACCCGAGATCGACCTGGCCGAGTTGGAGCCCTTGCCCGACCCTATGGCCCCCGACGAGCCGTCGCGCCCGATGCCCCAGCCCGCCTCCGGCCCCGGCGCCGCCTGCCTGCGCCACGTCGGCGGCGGCGAATGGCGTGCCCTGTCCAGCAACATGAGCCGCGAGGCCTGCGTCCAAGCCCTGTATTCCGGCACCTGCGTGCGGCCGGGCGATGCGCAGTACGGCCGCTGGGGCGAGCTGACCCTGCGCCTGGTCCCGCGCCGGGTCGAACAGTCCAACGACAACAACCGTTTCCGCGTCCTGGCCGAACAGGACCGCGACTGCCAGTTCCCGAGGCTGTGATGACCGCTCGCATCGCCGGCATTCTGGGCGCCACCGCGCTCCTCGCCATGGGGGCCTGTGCCCAACAGGTCGAGGCTCCGATGGACCGCGGCGTCTGCTACACCGTCACCCGCCCCGACGGCGAAATCCAGTTCAACGTCCTGGCCCGCAACCAGCCCCAGATCGAGATCTGCGCCGCCCGGCTGGAGGAGAACCGCCTCCGCTTCCTGCGCATGGGCGGCACGACCCGCGACATCGTCGGGGCGTACCAAGGCCGCTTCATCTTCATCGACCAGCGCGGCGTGGCCTTCGGCGAGAGCCTCGAGGGCGCGCGCTTCTTCGCCCTGGCCCGCACCGGCGACGGGCGTCTGGCGGTACCGGGCGCGATCGATTTCAGCGAGGTCATCCCCGACCGCGCTCCCTCGAACTAGAACGAATATAGAACATTCTCTTGACGCCGGGCCTTTCCCGGCGTTTGATCCCTCGCCGTCGGTCACGATCGAGCGGCCTCTAGACGAAAGAAATTCTCATGGCGGGCAGCGTCAACAAGGTCATCCTGGTGGGCAATCTGGGTCGCGACCCCGAAATCAAGTCGCTTCCGTCCGGCGAGCGCCTAGCCCAGCTGTCGATCGCCACATCCGAGACCTGGCGCGACAAGGCCTCGGGCGAGCGCAAGGAGAAGACCGAGTGGCACCGCGTGGTCATCTTCAACGACAACATCGTCAAGGTGGTCGAGAATTATGTGAAGAAGGGCTCCACGGTCTACATCGAGGGCGCCTTGCAGACGCGGAAGTATGAGCAGAACGGCGTCGAGAAATACTCGACCGAGATCGTGGTCGGAAAGTTCAAGGGCGAATTGACCATGCTGGGCGGCCGTTCCGACGGTGCGTCCCAGGGCGGGGGCTATGGCGGTGGTCGAGGCGACGACGACTATTCGTCCGGCTTCTCGACCGGCGGCGCCAACAAGCCGAGCGGCCCCAAGGAAAGCTACGACCTGAACGACGACATCCCGTTCTGAGCCGAAACCCTTGGTCACACGGCTTGACGGGCGATCGCCGCGTGATCGTGCCATAGGGCGACCGTGACCACCCAAGCCCTTGCCAGACCCCACGCCCTGACCCTGCTCGAGGTCGGCGCGATCGTGGCGATCATCGTCATCTGGGGGGTGAACAACGCCGCCGCCAAGGTGGCCACCGAGGTTCTGCCGCCGATGTTCACCGGGGGCGTCCGGTTCGCGATCGCGGCGGCGTGTCTGGCCTGGTTCGTCAGGCCGCCGTTTCCGAACTGGAAAAGCCTGCTGATCATCGTCGGTGTCGGGGGGCCGATCCATTACGGCCTGATCTATCTCGCCTTCTGGCTGGCCGATGACGTCAGCCCGGTGTCGGTGGCGACCCAGTTGTGGATCCCGTTCACGGCCCTGTTCGCCTTCCTGCTTTTGGGCGAGCGGCTGGGTCGGGCGGCGCTGGCGGGACTGATCGTGGCCTTTATCGGCGTGGCCTGGATGACGCTGGACCCCCATGCGCTTCAGGATTGGGCGGCGATCCTGGTCGGGGCGGCGGCCAGCGCGGCCTGGGCGATCACGACGGTCATCGCGCGACGCACGACCTCGATCCCACCCTTGAAGATGCAGGGGCTGCTGGCGCTGGTGACCCTGCCCAGCCTGGGCCTGGTCTCGGCCTTCGTCGAGAGCGGTCAGATCGAGGCGGCGCGGGCGGCCACGCCGCTGATCTGGGCCTGTATGGCCTGGGCAGGGGTATTGTCGTCGGTGGTGGCGACCAGTCTGGTGTTCTGGCTGGTCCAGCGCCGCGAGGCCGGGCGGGTGACGCCCTATTTCCTCGCCACGCCGGTGGTGTCGATCCTGATCGGCTGGCTGTTCGTCGGCGATGTGCTGACGATCCAGATCCTGACCGGCGCGGCCCTGACCATGGGCGGGGTGGCCGTGGTCGCCCTGGCCGAACGCGGGCTGAGGGTCGGGGCGGCCAAGGCTTAGCCGGACGTGATCACGCCGCAGGCGACGCGGTCGCCCGCGCCCCCGATCGGCTGGCTTTCGTAGTCGTCGGGATTGGCGTGGATCAGCAGCGCCGATCCGTCGGCGTCCAGCAGCGGATCGCCCGGGCCGCTGTCGGCCAGGCGCGCGAAGGGGGTGAATATCTCGGCATTCACCCGGCCATCGGCATCGGCATAGACATTGGGCAGGTCGCCCGCATCGTTGCTTTCGGCGTTCAGGAAGCCGTGGACCAGTTCGGCCTCGGCATTGTGGACGTGGCCGCCCGCAGAGTCGAAGGCCGGGCCCTCGCAGCTGCCGACGGCGTGCAGATGGATGCCGTGCCAGCCCGGCGTCAGTCCGGTCGCCTCGACCCGGATGACCAGGCCGCGCGAGCCCTGGCGCAGGCCGGCGGTGCCGGCCGAAGCCCCCTCGCCATCGGCCAGGGCCACGCTGGCCGAGGCACCCAGCGGGGCGCGCGGCATGGCGGCCTGGACGTCGGCCATCGTCTCGCTCGTGACCGAGACGGTCTTCTCGGTGGTCGGTTCGCCCGAGCAGGCGGCGGCACCCAGGGCCAGGACGGAGACGGCGATTGGCAGCAGGCGCATGGCGGAAACTTCCCTTTGGTGACGGGCCGTCCGCACCCGGCGAATCTTTGCCTCGGAGGCCCCTGGATGATAGAAAACACAGCAGCGGATCACGTTCCGATTCCGGCCATTTGAAGCCCTGATTCCTTGACCGACGACAGCTACGATGACACCCCGCCCATGCCTGAATCGGGGGGCGGCCGGCCGCCTCGCGAGCCCAGTGGGGACATTTCCACGATCACCATCGAGGACGAGCTGAAACGCTCCTATCTCGACTATGCGATGAGCGTGATCGTCAGCCGGGCGCTGCCGGACGCGCGCGACGGGCTGAAGCCGGTGCATCGCCGCATCCTGTATTCGATGCACGACCTGAACATGACGCCCGAGCGGTCGTATTCGAAATGCGCGCGGGTGGTGGGCGACGTGCTGGGCCGGTTCCACCCGCATGGGGATGCCTCGGTCTATATGGCGCTGGTGCGGATGGCGCAGCCGTTCTCGATGGGGCTGATGCTGGTCGACGGCCAGGGCAATTTCGGCTCGGTCGACGGCGATATGCCGGCGTCCATGCGATACACCGAGGCGAAGATGGCCCCGGCGGCGGTGGCCTTGCTGGCCGACATCGACAAGGACACGGTCGATTTCCAGCTGAACTATGACGAGAAGGAGCTGGAGCCGGTCGTCCTGCCCAGCCGGATCCCGAACCTGCTGGTCAATGGCGCGGGCGGCATTGCGGTCGGCATGGCGACCAACATCCCGCCGCACAATCTGGGCGAAGTGATCGATGCGGCGGTGGCTTTGCTGGACGATCCCGAGATCAACGACGACGCCCTGCTGGACATCGTGCCGGGGCCGGACTTTCCGACCGGCGGCGAGATCCTGGGGCGGACGGCACCGCGCAACGCCCTGCGCGACGGGCGCGGCTCGGTCATCGTGCGCGGCAAGGCCTCGATCGAGACGATCCGCGCAGGCCGCGAGGCCATCGTCGTCACCGAACTGCCGTTCCAGGTCAACAAACAGACCCTGATCGAACGGATCGCCGAAATGGTCCGCGAAAAGCGGATCGAGGGCATCAGCGACGTCCGCGACGAGAGCGACCGCCAGGGTATGCGGATGGTCATCGAGCTGAAGAAGGATGCGTCGGGCGACGTGATCCTGAACCAGCTGTGGCGGTTCACGGCGATGCAGTCGTCGTTCGGCGTCAACATGCTGGCGCTGAACCATGGCCGGCCCGAGCAGATGGGCCTGCGCGACCTGTTGCAGATCTTTCTGGACTTCCGCGAGGAGGTGGTGGTCCGCCGGGTCAAGTTCGAGCTGGCCAAGGCGCGCGACCGGGGCCACGTCCTGGTCGGGCTGGCCGTCGCCGTGGCCAATATCGACGAGGTGATCCACATCATCCGCTCGTCGGCCGACCCGGCCGAGGCGCGCGAGCGTTTGCAGGCCAAGTCCTGGCCGGTCGGCGACATGATTGCCCTGGTCGAGCTGATCGCCGATCCGCGCTCGATGCTGATCGAGGGCGACAAGCTGAACCTGACCGACGAGCAGGCGCGGGCCATCCTGGCGCTGACGCTGAGCCGGCTGACCGGGCTGGGGCGAGACGACATCTTCGCCGAGGCGAGGGGGCTGGCCGACACGATCCAGGGCCATCTGACGATCCTGTCGGACCGCAAGAACATCCTGGCGATCATCCGCGAGGATCTGATCGCGGTGAAGGACGAGTTCGCCGTGCCGCGCCGCACCCTGATCGGGGACGGCGATTTCGAGCTGGAAGACGAAGACCTGATCCCGCGCGAGGACATGGTCGTGACCGTGACCCATGGCGGATACGTCAAGCGGGTGGCGCTGAACGCCTATCGGACGCAGCATCGCGGCGGCAAGGGCAAGTCCGGCATGACGATGAAGGACGAGGACGCCATCACGGGCGTGTTTTCGGCTTCGACCCATACGCCGGTGCTGTTCTTCGCCACCAACGGCAAGGCTTACAAGCTGAAGGTCTGGCGGTTGCCGCTGGGCGGGCCGACGTCGCGGGGTAAGGCGTTCGTCAACCTGCTGCCGATCGAGCCGGGCGATTCGATCATGAACGTGCTGCCGCTGCCCGAGGACGAGGCGACCTGGGGCGACTACGACATCATGTTCGCCACCAAGTCGGGCGACGTGCGCAGGAACAAGCTGAGCGATTTCGCTACGGTCAACCGGGCCGGCAAGATCGCCATGAAGCTGGAGGACGGCGATCACATGGTCGGGGTCGCCCTTTGTACCGGCGAGGACGATGTCTTGCTGACCACGGCCCTGGGCCGGGCGATCCGGTTCAAGGCCGACGACGTGCGGGTGTTCAAGGGCCGGGATTCGACCGGGGTGCGCGGCGTGCGGCTGCAGGCCGGGGACGAGGTCATCTCCATGGCCGTTCTCGGCCGGGTGGATGCGACGCCGGACGAGCGGGCCGCCTATGTCAAGCACGCCAACGCCATGCGCCGCGCGGCGGGTGAGGGCGAGGACGAGACGGCGGCGGTCGAGGTCGATGACGAGGCCGAAGGCACGTCGGAGGCCAGCCTGTCGGTCGAGCGGATCGCGGCCCTGGGCGCGGCCGAACAGTTCATCCTGACCGTCACCGACACCGGCTTCGGCAAGCGGTCGTCGGCCTATGAGTACCGCCGCACGGGCCGGGGCGGGCAGGGGCTGACGGCGCACGGCCTGGGCGGCCGTGCGGGCACGCGGCTGGCCGCGGCCTTCCCGGTCGAGGAGACCGACGATCTGCTGATGGTGACGTCCAGCGGCCAGATGATCCGCACCCGCGTCGGCCAGGTCCGCATTGTGGGGCGGGCCAGCCAGGGGGTGACCATCTTCCGGACGGCCGAAGGCGAACGCGTGGTGTCCGTCGAACGCCTGGCCGAAACGCCGGGCGGGGACGACGAGGGCGAGGAAGGCTGATCGACGTTCCTCCTCCCCCTTCCAGCGGAGGGGGAGGAGAGGTCGGTGTCAGCCCTGCAGGAGCTTGCGCAGCGGACCGTGCAGATCGCTGTTGGCGGCCAGGATGGTGTGGCCGGTCTTGGGGTCGCCGTCGGGCTCGATGGTGGTGACCAGGCCGCCGGCCTCGGTGACGAACAGCATGCCCGCCGCCACGTCCCACGGCCTCAGATTGCGCTCGAAGAAGGCGTCGTAGCGGCCGCAGGCGACCCAGGCGAAGTCCAGCGCGGCGGAGCCCAGGCGGCGGATGCCGGCGACGCGCTGGCCGACGGCGTGGACGTCCTTGATGGCCTGGGCGTGGCCGGTCTTGCCGATGAAGGGCAGGCCCGTGGCGATCAGGCTTTCGGACAGGTCGCGGCGGCCGGCCACGCGGATGCGGCTGTCGTTCAGATAGGCGCCCTTGCCCTTTTCGGCCCAGAAGAGCTCGTTCATGACCGGGTTGTAGGTGACGCCGGCGACGATCTCGGACGATCCGTCCGGGGCGCGGCGCTCCAGCCCCACGGTGATCGCGAAATGGGGCATGGCGTGCATGAAGTTGGTCGTGCCGTCGATCGGGTCGACGATCCAGGTGTGGGACTTGTCGGTGCCCTCGATCAGGCCGCGCTCCTCGCCCAGGAAGCCGTAGCCGGGGCGGGCCTTCATCAGCAGTTCGTAGAGGGTGTCCTCGGCCTTGATGTCGGCGGCGGTGACGAAGTCGCCGGGACCCTTGCGAGAGACCTGCAGGTTGGCGACCTCGCCGAAGTCGCGCAGCATCGGGCGGGCGGTCTTGCGGACCGCGTCGATCATGACGCTGAGGAGGGCGGAGGATAAAGCCAAGGTTTCAGGTTCTAGGGGCTAGGGGTCAGGGAGGATTTCGGGGCGGGCTGGGTTCACCCTAGAACCTAAAACCTGACCCCTGAAAACCTTAGTCGGCGCGGCGGACGTATTCGCCGGTCGCGGTATCAACCACGATCCGCTCGCCCACGCCCATATAGGGCGGGATCATGATGCGGACGCCGTTGTTGGCGATCGCGGGCTTGTAGGACGACGAGGCCGTCTGGCCCTTCACGGTCGGCTCGGTCTCGACGACTTCCAGATTGACCTGGTCGGGCAGGCTGAGGCCGATCGGACGCTCTTCGTGCATCTCGATCACGACCTTCATGCCTTCCTGCAGATAGGGGATACGGTCGTCGCCGACCCAGTCCTTCTGCAGTTCGATCTGCTCGTAATTAACGTCGTCCATGAAGACCAGGCTGTCGCCATTGTCGAACAGATAGGAGAAGTCCTTCTGTTCCAGCGTCACGCGCTCGACCTTGTCCTCCGACCGGAAGCGTTCGTTCAGCTTGTTGCCGGTCTCCAGGTTCTTGGCCTCGACGTTGGCGAAGGCGCCGCCCTTGCCGGGCTTGACGTGGCTGGCCTTGGTGACGACCCACAGGCCGCCGTTGTGCTGCAGCACCATGCCGGGCTTGATTGTATTGCCGTTGATCTTCATCGGGTCTCGGAGGGTTTGAGGCGCAGCCGCCAAGGCGCGCGAGGTGGCGCAGTCCCTAGAGGAAGCCGCCCGTCCGGGCAAGGCGGGGGTCAGTGGACCGTCGGACGATCCTCGACCTTGCGCTCGACCGCATTGGCGATTCGCGTGCCCGATCCGAAGGGCGAGGCCAGTTTTCCGGCCTTGGGGTCCAGCTTGCGGGCCTCGTGGGCGAAGGCGGCGGCCAGGCCGGCGCTGGTCATGGCAGCGGCGATCTGCAGCCCACGACTGGAGGGGCGCATGGCGATCCAGACGGCGTTGACGGCCTGGGCCAGGGTCCACAATCCCATTGCCGTGGTGCGTTCTTTCCGGGCCGGAGCGTTCCACACCCGGACCGCCGACAGTGTCGTGGCCGAGAAAACGGCCGGCAGGACCAGGCTGAAGGCCCCGCGTGGACGTTCCGCGACCGGGCCCTCGCCCTTGCGCAGGCCTTGCATCGTGGGTCGAGGCGGCTTGATCACGCCGCTGGCCACTGCCGTGGCCAGCAGGGCGAAACCCACCGTGACGGCGACGCCCAAGGCGACATGGCCCAGGTCGCGCTCATCGGCATTCAGGAAATCCGCTGCCGCATCGACCACGTCGTCCAGGGTGTCTTCGATCGTCATGGTCGGCTCCTCGGCTGTTCCAAAAGCCAATGGCCGAGGCCCGGGATCAGTTCCCCGTGGCGCTGCTGTCGACTGCGATCTCGGTCATGGCCGACTGCAGATAGTTCTGCTCGCCCAGCTGGTTGATCAGGATGAACTGAGTCTCGAGGAAGTCGATATGCTCCTCGGTGTCGGCCAGGATCTCGGTCAGGATCTGGCGGCTGATGAAGTCGGACGCGGTCTCGCACTGGGCGATGGCGGCCAGCTGGGCGACGCGACCGTCGATCTCCAGCTGCAGGTCGGCGCCCAGGCATTCGATGGCGGTCTCGCCGATCTTGAGCTTGTGCAGGTCCTGCAGGTTGGGCAGGCCGTCCAGGAACAGGATGCGCTTGATCAGCTTGTCGGCGTGTTTCATCTCGCCGATCGACTCGTCATAGACGATCTGGCCCAGGTGTTTCAGGCCCCAGCTCTCGAACATGCGGGCATGCAGGAAATACTGGTTCACGGCCGTCAGTTCATTGGTCAGCACCGCGTTCAGGGTGCGGATGATGGCGGGATCGCCCTTCATGACCGGCCTCGTCGTCTCAGTGGGTGTCGGATGACGCAAGATAACACGCGAATCGCTCAGATGACGCGTTGCGACGTGTTATCACCACATTGATATTGCGAGTGATTTCTGGTCCGAAAAGGGACCGGGCGGCCTATTCGGCGGCGATCGCCCAGGCGTCGCGGCTGTCTTGGATCATCTCGCGGATTTCGCAGACGCATTTGGCGCATTGGGCCGCGCACTGGTGATGGCGGAACACGTCGCGCGCCTTGGCCGCCCCGGCGTCGATGGCCTGGGCGACGTCACGCTGGCGAAGGCCGTTGCAGTTGCAGATATACAAGACGGACTCACGAAACGATGCGAATGGTTCGCTATAGCAGGCCGTGCGAGGATTGCAACGCGTTCTCAAACCTTGCGGCGTTGACCCGGTCGGGTGCGCCCGGCATGCAACAGCGATGCGCCCCGATTGCCGTCTGTATCTGATCACGCCGCCGACGATCGACGACCTGGACGGGTTCGCCGAGCGGTTGGAACAGGCGCTGGACGCGGGCGATGTCGCGGCGCTGCAGATCCGGCTGAAACCGGCCGAGGACGCGGCCATCCGGGCGGCGGTCCAGGGGTTGGCGCCGATCGCCCAGGCGCGCGGGATCGCTGTGATCCTGAACGACCGGCCCGGTCTCGCGGTGGAGCTCGGCTGTGACGGCGTGCATGTCGGCCAGTCGGATGCGTCGGTGGCCTCGGCGCGGCGGATCATGGGCAAGGCGGCGATGATCGGGGCGACGTGTCACGACAGCCGCCACCTGGCCATGGAGGCGGCGGAGGCTGGGGCCGACTATGTGGCGTTCGGGGCCTTCTTTCCGACCGCGACCAAGGAGACGGCGCATCGACCCGCGATGGACATCCTGACCATCTGGCAGGAGACGATGGAGATTCCGTGCGTGGCCATCGGCGGGATCACGGTGGATACGGCCGGCGACCTAGCGCGGGCCGGGGCGGATTTCGTGGCGGTCAGCGCGGCGGTCTGGAGCCATCCGAACGGACCCGCCGCGGCGGTGCGGGCGTTCCATTCGGCGCTTTCGCAGGCGCGATAAGTTCAGGGGATATTAGGACGGGCGTGGTCCAAGGGGACGTGGGATATGCGTCGAGAATAGAATCCATGCCTGTGAGCCGTGCGCTCGACCCGTCCGAACCGCGAGCCGCGGCGACCCCCGTCGCGCGCGAGGCCGGAGCTCGTCCCGCCTTGCCGGTCTCGGCCTTCTCCCAGCCGCTGGTGCCGTTGCTGACAGCCATGGCCATGGTGGTGCTGGTGGTCGTGGCCATACAGACCGCGCGGTCGTCGGATCTGATCGTGGGTCTGTGGGCGGCCAGCGGGCTGGCGGCGGCGGTCTGGCTGCGCGGCGGGCGCGGCCTGGGCTATGACCTCAGCTTCGGCGGGCTGATGGCCATGGGCATCCTGTTCGGCGAGGTGCTGGCGGGGAATACGCCGGCCATGGCGGCCATGTTCACCGTCGCCAACATGCTGGAGATCGTGCTCGCGGTTCTGCTGGCGCGGCGATATGCGCCGACCCTGAACCTGGCGTCGGTGACCGGTGCGGTGCGGTTCATCTTCGTCTCGGCCGCGGTGGCGCCGATTCCTTCGGCCCTGTTCGCCGCCGCGGTGCTTTCGATCGTCCGCGACGCCTCGTTCCTGAACGGGTTCCAGATGTGGTGGTTCGGCCACGCCCTGGGGTTCGCGGTGATCACGCCCTTCGTCCTGTCGCTGAACGCCAAACATCTGGCGGCGCTGCGCGACCCGTGGCGCCTGGCCGAGGCCGGGGTGCTGTTCGGCCTGCTGGTCGCCGCCTGCGCCATGATTTTCCTAATGCTGTCGGTCCAGGTGGGATTCCTGCTGATCCCGGTGATGATCCTGATCGCGGCGCGGATGCGGGTGCTGGGCATCACCGCCGCCCTGACCGTCATCGCGGTCTTCGCCGTCGGCGGGATCCTGAACGGGACCGGCCCCTTCCAGACGGACGCCGGCACCGTGGCCGAGCGGGTGCTCCTGGCGCAGCTTACGCTGTTGTTCGGCTATCTGCCGATTCTGCTGGTGGCCTCTTTGCTGGAGGAGCGCGATCGGCTGTCGGAGCGGGCGCGAGCCGGCCAGACCCGGGCCGAGCGGGCCTCGGCGGCCAAGTCGCGGCTACTGGCCAATGTCGCCCATGAGATCAAGAGCCCGGTCGGCGGCGTGATCGGCATCGGCGAGCTGTGGGCCACCGGTCAGCTGGGGCCGACGACGCCGACCCAGCAGGAAATGGCCGAGATGATGGTCAAGACGGCGCGGCAGGTCGAGGCCCTGGCCCACGACCTGCTGGACGTGGCCCGGGCCGAGTCCGGGGCGGTCAAGGTCGATTTGCGGCCCACCGACGTGCCGGGGTTGATCGAGGACGTGCGGCGATCGACGGCGCTTCGTGCCGAGGCCGAGCGGTTGCGGCTGGAGGTGCTGTGCGAGGGTGACGGGCTGGTGGCGCTGGCGGATTCCCAGCGACTGGTTCAAGTGCTCGACAATCTGGCAACCAATGCGATCAAGTACGGCGGGTCGGGCGGGATCGTGACCTTCCGGGCCTACCGCGTCTACGACGGCGTGCGGATCGAGGTCGCCGACCGCGGGCCCGGCCTGTCGGTCGAAAAACAGGCCCAGCTGTTCGAGCCGTTCAACCGCCTGGGTCTGGAACGGTCCAGCGTCGAGGGGCACGGCATCGGCCTGGCCCTGTCCAAGCGGCTGATCGAGCTGCAGGGCGGGACGATCGGGGTGACCTCGATCGAGGGCGAGGGCGCGACCTTCTGGATCGAACTTCCGGCGGCCTGAGGGGTTCTCAGGGACAGGCGCGACACCCTGTCCCGCGACGGATCGCCCCGTGCCGATCGCGACGGCGAGGGGCTAGGCATCCGACGTCCCTAAGCGTGGTGAGCCATGGATTTCGCCGATTTCGACGCCCTGCTCCTGTCGCGGCTGCAATTCGCCTTCACCATCGCCTTCCACATCCTGTTCCCGGCCTTCACGATCGGGCTGGCGGCCTATCTGGCGGTGCTGGAGGGGCTGTGGCTATGGACCAGGCGCGAGGCGTTCAAGACGCTGTACCTGTTCTGGGTCAAGATCTTCGCGCTAAGCTTCGGCATGGGCGTCGTGTCGGGGGTGGTGCTCAGCTATCAGTTCGGCACCAACTGGTCGGAGTTCATCCGACTGACCGGCGGGGTGATCGGGCCGTTGATGGCCTATGAGGTGCTGACGGCCTTCTTCCTGGAGGCGTCGTTCCTGGGGGTGATGCTGTTCGGCTGGAAGAAGGTCGGGCCGCGGCTGCATTTCATCTCGACCTGTCTGGTCGCCGTCGGCACCTGTATCTCGGCCTTCTGGATCCTGTCGGCCAACAGCTGGATGCAGACGCCGCAGGGCTATCAGATCCTGGCCGACGGGACCTTCGTGGCGACCGACTGGATGCAGGTCATCTTCAACCCCAGCTTCCCGTCGCGACTGGTGCATATGCTGCTGGCGGCCTTTCTGACGACGGGCCTAGTGGTGGGGGCAGCCTCGGCCTATCGCCTCCTGAAGGACCGCGCTGACGGGGTGAAAACCGAGGGCTGGAGCGAAAGCCGGATTTCGCTGGTCATGGCGGTGGGGCTGATCGCCGTGCTGGCACCGTTGCAACTGGTCGTCGGCCACGCCTCGGGCGAGGTGACCCACAAGTATCAGCCGTCCAAGACCGCCGCGCTGGAGGGCTACTGGGAAACCCGGGCCGACCAGCCGCTGCATCTGTTCGGCATCCCGGACCGGGACGCGCAGAAGAACCATTTCCAGGTCTCGATTCCCGGTGTCGGTAACTGGATACAGAACGTGCCGCGCGATGAGGTGATCACGGGGCTGGACAGCTATGCGCGGGAGGATCAGCCGCCGCCGTTCATACCGTTCTTCAGCTTCCGCATCATGGTCGGGCTGGGCATCCTGATGATCGGGCTGGGGCTGTGGGGGGCGTTCCTGATCTGGCGGCGGCGGATTTTCGACAGTCCGTGGTTCCTCAGGTTCGCCTTGGCCATGGGGCCTTCGGGGTTCATCGCCGTGCTGGCCGGATGGATGGTCACCGAGGTCGGACGCCAGCCCTGGGTGGTCTATGGCGTGCTGCGGACGCGCGATGCCGTGTCGCCGGTGATCGCCAGCCAGGTGGCGACGTCCTTGCTGGTCTATATCAGCGTCTATGCGGTGGTGTTCACGGCCGGGGCGCTGTTCATCCTGAGGCTGATGGCCGAGGGGCCTGTGGTGGCCAAGATCGATCCGGAACCCCGAAGCCAGCGCCCGCCGGGGACGCCGATGGCCAAGGCACCGGACGACACGCGGCAGGGGGATCCGTCGTGAGCCTGGACCTGCCGCTGATCTGGGCCGGGATCATCGCCTTTGCGGTGCTGCTGTATGTCACTCTGGATGGGTTCGATCTGGGGATCGGCATCCTGTTCCCGTTCGCGCGGTCCAAGGAGGATCGCGACGTGATGATGAACACGGTCGCCCCCGTCTGGGACGGCAACGAGACCTGGCTGGTGCTGGGGGGAGGGGGACTGCTGGCGGCGTTTCCGCTGGCCTATTCGGTGCTGATGCCGGCCTTGTATCTGCCGGTGCTGCTGATGCTGGCGGGACTGATTTTGCGGGGGGTGGCTTTCGAGTTCCGGTTCCGGGCTCGGCAAAGGGGCAGGGCGCTGTGGACCGGCGCCTTCTCAGGCGGGTCGATTCTCACGGCGGTGGCGCAGGGGTTCATTCTCGGCGGCTTCATCCAGGGGGTGACGGTGCGTGAGGACCAGTTCGCCGGCGGGCAGTTCGACTGGCTGACGCCCTATACGATGCTGGTCTCGGTCGGCCTGCTGGCGGGCTATGCGCTGCTGGGCGCGACCTGGCTGATGATGAAGACCAAGGACGATCTGCACGGTGACGCGCGGCGGTGGGCGCGGATCACGACGCCGGTTGTGGCGGTGTTGCTGGTGGCGGTCAGTGTCGCGACGCTGATCGTGCATCCGCGGGTGGCCTTGCGGTGGGGGTTCGATCTGGGCGACGGGTTCGCGCTCGAGCTGGCCGACCTGCTGCCGCTGTTGCCGATCCCGTTGCTGGGCCTGGCCGGGCTGGCGATCATCGTCGGCATGGGGCGGCGGGGCGCGCATCGCTGGCCGTTCGCCGGGGCGATGATGGTGTTCGTGTCCGGCTATCTGGGGCTGGCGGTCGGGTTCGAGCCTTACATCGTGCCCTATGCGCTGAATTTCCGTCAGGCGGCGGCGCCGGACAATGCGCTGGGGCTGATGCTGGTGGGCACGGCGGTGATCCTGCCGACCATCCTGGCCTATACGGCCTGGGTCTATTGGGTGTTCCGGGGCAAGATCGACACGGAGGTCGGCTATCATCATTAGACCCGTCCCCCCGCCCGAACCGGGCGAGCCCCAGGGGCCGCTGTGGCGACGCCTGGCCTGGTTCGTGGCCCTGTGTCTGGCCGGGCTGATCGTGGTCGGGACCGTGGCCTATGTGCTGAGAGCCTTGCCCTTCTACGGCTGAGGGGCGATGGTCGTCGTCATGAAAACCGTCGCTTATGCCGCCGCCGCCGCCGTGATGGTGGCCGGGACCGCCTCGGCCCAGTCCGCGCCCAGCTCCGACCTGACCCGGATGCTGAACGGCGCGCCGCCCAGCGCCATCCCGCGCGCCACGACGCCGCCCGCGACCCGCCCCGCCACCGCCGCGCCGGCCCCGAACGCCAACCGCCTTGGCACGCCGGCGACGACAACTTCGCCGCGCACGACGCCGTCCACCACGACCCCGGCGGCGCGTCCGTCGGCGACGGGCCCTGCCGCTGTGATGCCGCCCCGGGCGACTCCGACGCCGCCTGGCTCGGCTTCGGCCGCCCGTTCGTCCCCGACGACCCCTGTCACGACCACACCGCCGCGGACAGCGCCGCCACCCGCGTCCGCCGCCCCGGCCTCGCCGCCGCCGGCCCCGCCGACCGTGCTGAACGCCGCAGCGGTCGCGGCCCTGCCGTTCACGGTCGATCTGCCCAGCACCTTCCAGATCACGACCGGGCGTCCGGGGCCGAACTTCAACGTCTATGCGATCCGCAAGGGCGGGCGGTCGTTCGTCACCGTCTATGTCGGGCCGGCGTCCCAGTTTCCGATCTATACCGGCGAGACGGTGCAGCTGTCGGGCCGCAGCTCGATCGTGGTGGCCGAGGACGGCCGCAGGCGGGCGGTCGAACATCTGTTCCGGCGCGAGAATCCGGCCCTGGAAATCCACGCCTGGGTGGCCAGCCTGGAGGGGGCGGACCGCAACCAGGCCGAACAGATCGCCCAGTCGATCAGTCCGCGCTGACCCGGCGCACCGGACAGTCCTGATCCGCGCCCAGCCGCAGGCCGCGCTGTCCGGCGAACACCAGCAATTCCAGGTCTAATCGGGCGGCCCAGGCCCTCAGGACCGGCTCATAGGGGGCTCGCCGCCAGTCGTGGGGCCGGGCCGGGTCGCATTCGACGATCAGCCGCCGGCCGTCCTGGTCCGAATGCATCAGGAAACCGGCGACGGTGGGTTTCCATTCCGGGCCGAGGTTTTCGGCCAGCAGCCAGGTGCAGTTGAAGCGGCGGCAGTCGGCGGGGCGGTCGTCGTAGATGGCGCAGCCGCTGGAGCGGCTGAAATGGCGGCACCAGCGGCCGGGCGGCTTGTCCAGGCCGGTGACGCCCATCAGCTTGCAGCACAGGCCGCAGTCGCCGCAGCTCTTCATCAGGCCTCGGACCAGACCGCCAGTTCGTTGCCGGCCGGGTCGCGGAAATGGAAGCGGCGTCCGCCGGGGAAATCAAAAGGGGCGCGCACGATGGTTCCGCCCGCCGCCTCGACCTTGGCCAGCATCGCGTCCAGGTCTTGGGCGAACAGGACGGGGAGGGGGGTTTTCACGCCGTCTGTATCGCCGTCGAACCCGCCGTTCAGGCCCTGGTCGAAGGCCGCATAGGTCAGGCCGTAGTCCTGTAAGGTCCAGCCGAAGGCCTGGGTGTAGAAGGCCTTTGTGTCGCCGATGGCCCCGCCGGGCAGTTCGAGATAGTCCAGTTTTCCGTCTTCACGCATGGGTCTGTGTCCTGTCATGCGCCGCCGACCGTCAGCGTCGCACGATCGTTGGGCGCGGGCAAACCGTCAGTTCGGCGGCGTGGGCCGGTCGGTGTCCATCAGTTCGGCGAGGCGGTTGCGGGCCCGGTTGACGCGGCTCTTGATGGTGCCCAGGGCGCAGCCGGCGATCTCGGCGGCCTCTTCGTAGGACAGGCCGGCGGCACCGACCATGACGATGGCCTCGCGGTGTTCGGGGGGCAGTTGGCCCAGCGCCGTCTGGAGCGAGGACAGTTCAGCCTTCCATTCCTGGGCGGCCTCGGCGGTCAGGGTGGCGGCGTGGCGGCCATCGCCGTCCTCGACCTCGCGCTTCTTCTTGACGGCGGCAGAGTACCAGGTGTTCCTCAAGATGGTGAAAAGCCAAGCTTTCAGATTGGTGCCGGCTTCGTAGCGGTTGCGGTGGGCCCAGGCCTTGGACAGGGTCTCCTGGACCAGGTCGTCGGCGTCGGCGGCGTTGCGCGACAGGGTCCAGGCGAAGGCACGCAGGGCGGGAAGTTGGGCCATGACGCCCTCGCGCCAGTCGGAGCGCGCCGAGATGCCGCCCTGATGGCGGTCCTCGATCTCAGATGTGACGGCACTCGAGACGGACATGCGGACCAGCCTTTGGCAAAGGCGGCGCTGACGTCCCCGTCCGACAACGCACCAAGGGGCAAACGCGACCTGCCCGAGACCGTTCCGGCCCATTTTCCGCCATTTGGGGGGAACGCGCCGGGTCGTGATGCGCTAGATGAACGGGGAGAGCGGCACCAGTAACCAGGTTTGGAAGGAGCCGCCGCGTCGATGAACGCCTTGATTCAACCGACGAACAGCATTCAGGACGATGTCGCCCTGTACCGCGCCGTGCGGGCCGGCATGCCCGACCTGGCCCGCGACCTGTCCGACGAGGACCTGGCCGCCCAGGCCATGCCGGACGCCAGCCCCGGCAAGTGGCACCTGGCCCATACCAGCTGGTTTTTCGAGGCGATGATCCTGGCCGACGAGCCGGGGTACGAGCCGGTCGATGGGCGGTTCCAGCAGTTGTTCAACTCCTACTATGAGGCATTGGGCAGTCGGGTGAACCGGCATGAGCGCGGGCTGATGACCCGCCCGTCGGTGGCCGAGGTGCTGGCGTACCGCGCCGAGATCGATCGGCGGATGATCGACCGGCTGTCGCGGGGGCTGACCGACGGGCGGATGCGGTACCTGTTCGTCTTGGGCCTGCATCACGACCAGCAGCATCAGGAGCTGTTCCTGATGGACCTGCTGAACCTGATGTCGCGCTCGCCGCTGGACCCGATGGCCTATCCGCGAGAGCCGCGGCGGGCGGCGGTCGAGCCGGCGCGGGGCGGGGCCGAAACGTTCGAGGGCGGTCTGGTCGAGATCGGTCATGCGGGGGGCGGCTTCGCCTTCGACAATGAGGGGCCGGCGCACAGGGTCTGGCTGGAGCCGTTCGCCCTGGATCACGATCTGGTGACCAATGGCGACTGGCTGCGGTTCATGGCCGATGGAGGCTATGAGCGGCCTGAGCTGTGGCTGGCCGATGGGCTGGCGGCGGTGCGGGAGCAGGGGTGGTGTGCGCCCCTGTATTGGCGCGAGGGCGAGGAGGGCTGGACTGTTCTGGGCCTGGCTGGGCGGTGGCCGGTCGATGTTGAGGCGCCTGTGCGGCATGTCAGCTTCTATGAGGCCGACGCCTATGCCCGCTGGGCCGGGGCGCGGTTGCCGAGCGAGGCGGAATGGGAACATGCGGCCACGACACGGCGCGAGGCTTTTTCCAACCTGTTCGGCGAGGTCTGGCAGCATACGGCCAGCGCCTATGTGGCCTATCCGGGCTTTCGGCCCACGGCGGGGACGGCGTCGGAATACAACGGGAAATTCATGGCCAATCAGACGGTGTTGCGCGGCTCATGCTTCGCGACGCCGCAGGGACATGCGCGGGCGACCTATCGTAATTTCTATTATCCGGATCAGAGGTGGGCGTTCATGGGACTGCGACTGGCCAGGGACGTCGCCGACGCCGCGCCCGACGACATGGGGGGCGAGTTTCGTGACGCCCTGATCGAGGGTCTGTCTCGGCCCCAGAAGAGCCTGTCGCCGAAGTGGTTCTATGACGCGCGGGGGTCCGAGCTGTTCGAGGACATCACCCGGCTGCCGGAATACTATCCGACACGGCAGGAGGCGGCGCTGCTCAGCCGGGTCGCGCCGGAACTGGCCCAGCGGTTCGGGCCCGGCGCCACCCTGGTCGAGTTCGGGTCGGGGGCCAGTGAGAAGACCCGGATCGTGCTGGATGCCGCGCCGGACCTGGCCGCCTATGTGCCGATCGACATCAGCCCGGACGCCCTGGACGCCGCCGCCGAGCGAATCGCCGAGGCCTATCCGAACCTGACGGTCCGGCCGGTGGTGGGGGATTTCTTGCATCTGGGCGAACTACCGGCTCTCGGCGAGGGGTGCCGGGTCGGTTTCTTCCCCGGCTCGACCATCGGCAATCTCGACCCTGAGGAGGCCGAGGCGTTCCTTCGCATGGCGGGGGAACGGCTGGGCGAGGAGGCCCTGTTCGTTCTGGGGGTCGATCTGGTCAAGGATCCGGCGGTGCTGGTGGCGGCCTACGACGATGCCCAGGGGGTGACCGCGGCCTTCAATCTGAACCTGCTGGAGCGGGCCAACCGCGAGGCCGGGGCCGATTTCGATCTCGACGGATTCGAGCATCTGGCGCTGTGGAACGCCGAGGACAGCCGGATCGAGATGCATCTGCGCGCCAGGCGGGACCAACACGTCACCATGGGTGGACGGGCCTTTGATTTCGTGGCGGGTGAGACCATCCATACCGAGAACTCGCGCAAATTCACCCCCGAGCGCATCGCCGAACTGGCCCATGCCACGGGATGGTCGCTGGAGTGTTTCGAACGGAGCGATGAACCGTCGGTCGGCCTGGCCGTTCTGCGTCGAAGATGAACGGAGAATAACGGCCCGGCCCGGACAGCCTTCAAGTTGGCCGGTGCATGGTCCCGTCATCGGCACTCGAACGACAGGAGAGAGACATGTCGAAGACCAAGATCACCACGGCCATCGCGGCCGTCGCCATGCTGGGATCGCTGACCACCGTCGCCATCCCGACCGCTTCCGTTGCCCAGCAGCGTTTCGGCTCGGGCGTCATCAACTGTGACGCGCCCGGTGGACGCCAGCAGGTCGGGGCCGCCATCGGCGCCGTCCTGGGCGGCATCGTCGGCTCGAACGTGGCCCGCAACGAGCGCACGCTCGGCACCGTCGTCGGCGCCGGCGCGGGTGCGGCGGCCGGGTCCTACATCGGCTGCAACCAGCAGCGGGCCCGTGCGGCCCAGGCCGGTTACGGCTCGGAGTACACCTATGGCCAGGGCGCCTATCGCGCGACCTCGAACCTGAACGTCCGTTCGGGTCCGGGCACCAACTACCGCGTCGTCAGCCGCCTGTCGGCCGGCCAGCCGTTCTCGATCGAACAGTCGCAGGGCGAGTGGGTCCAGATCCCCGGCGGCGGCTGGGTCAACGCCCGCTATGTGACCACCAACTGATCGGTCGCGTCGCATGAAGAGAGGCCGTCCTTCGGGGCGGCCTTTTTTCGTGGCTATTGGCTGACCCACAGGATGCGGGCGACCCAGTCGATCTCGCGGCGCGGCAGGGCACGCGGCGGATAGGCCGGATTGATCGAGCCCAGCGACAGGGTCCGGCTGTTCTGGGCCAGGACTTCCTTGGCCATGGTCTCGCCGGTGCGGGTGCGCACGACGACCCGGTCGCCCTTGCGGATGTCGGTGACGGCGCGATCGACGATCACCCGGTCGCCGGGGCGGTAAAGCGGCACCATGGAATCGCCGACGATGCGCAGGCTGAACAATGTCTCGCCCGGGCGCGGCAGGTCGATCTGTTCCCAGGCCTCGCCGACCGGCAGGCCAGCCTCGTCGAAGAAGCCCTCGGCCCCGGCCTGGGCCATGCCCAGCAAGGGCACCGACATCGCGGGCTCGGGCGCGTCCTCGGCCAGGGCGGCAAAATCGCCGAGCGACAGGCCGGTCGCCTGCAGGACGCGGGTCAGGCTCTCGGTCGAGGGCCAGCGCGGACGCGGCGGATCGCCGGGGCCGAATCGCTTGGACGGATTGAAACTGGTCGCGTCCAGCCCGGCGCGGATGGCCAGCGCGGACGAGGACAGGCCGTCGCGCTGCGCGAGACGATCCAGGGCTTTCCAGAGCTTGGCGTGTGACAGGGGCAAGGTGGCGGAGCGACTAATCGATTCGATCAACCCTATCGCATCGGTGTAGGAATATCGACCTAATGCCAGACGCCTATTCCAGGCCAGCCGCCCGGCGTTCCTGCCAAGACCAGAAGGTGCCGATCCCCAAAGCTAGCAGGACGCCATAGCCAGCCAGATTCAAGACCACAATGTACGACGCTGCCGACGGTCGAAGGTCGATATTCATCATCAGATGTCCCGTGACAATCAGCAATTGACAGGCGCTGGCCCAGATCAACCAGGTCTTGCGCGACTTCCAGATCATCGCGCCAAGCACGACCAGCGCGGCAACGTCGATCAGGAATACGATCCAGCCCACGGTGTAGAGGTGCGTCGCGCCTTGTCCCAGAAGCGCGGCAAACCAGCCGAGCACGAAAACACCAGCAACGATCCGCTCGGGCTCGTCACCCTTGAGAAACGCAAAACCGCATACGGCGACGACGAAGATGGCACCGATCTGGGAGGCCAAGGTGTCAAACATGGAATCGCCCCCGTGTACCGAACACGGGGGCGATCCTAGAGCAGTTTGCGACGATCGGAATGACCGTCAGCGTACATTACGCCGAATTCAGGCGGCCTGCTCGCGCCAGGTCGGCTCGATCGGGCGGTCCCAGTCGTCGGGCTTGTTCAGCGGACCCAGGGCATAGATGCCCCAGCCGAGACGACGGTGGTCTTTCTGGATCTCGGCATGGCAGGCCACGATGGCGTCGCGCGCCACGCCGAGAGCGGCGATGGTCTCCATCGCCTTGGACTGAGAGCCGGCAGCCGCCACCGGAGACAGGTCCAGAACGGCACGGGCGCCGATCATGGACTGGATCAGGGTGGTGGCCTGAGTGATCGCGCTGTCGATCGCGCGTTCGGTTTTATGCAACTCGCCGGCTACGCTGGCGACAACCTCAGTCCGATCCATGGGAAGCCCTCCACAAACAAATGATGAATGACTCCTTAACAGCAAACCAAGCGTTACGGTAGTGTTTTGTTTACCACACCCGCGATCGCCTTCGGGCGGTCGCTGAGCGGCGGGGTGTCTTCGGGTTTGTCGAGGGGGCCGAGGGCCGTGACGTCGATCCCTATGCTGCGGGCCAGGGCGGCCAGGGCGCGGTGGGTCTCGACCACATGGCCCCGGGCCTGGGTCAGGGCGACGATCGAGGCCGCGGCACCGTCGAAGGCGCGCTGGCCGGCGACGGCCGAAAGCAAGGCGTCCGCCCTGGCACCGGGCAACAGGCCGATCAGGGCGGCGGTCTCGGCCAGGGCGAGGTCGATGGCGGTTTCGGCCGTGTAGAGGCGGCCGGCGACGCGGGTGGCGATATCCTGTTTGGTCATGGTTCAACTCCCGTGGCGGAATGCCACGTGACGAATCAACCATGACGCGTCATTAACTACAAGTTATGAGCGTCCTTGCCGATCAGGAAATGCGCGACGAGGGTGGCGACGGGCTGGTCGACGTCGTCCTGCCATGCGGTCGCCTGGACGTGGGCCACGCGGCGTCCGGCGCGCGATATGGTGGCGCGGGCGTGGACGTCGCGGGGGCGGCCGGTGCGCAGATAGGCAACGGTGACATTGATCGGCCGCGGCAGGCGCAGGCCGGGATAGGCGACGGCGACCTGGACCACGGCGGTCAGCTCCAGCAGGGCGGCGGTGGCCCCGCCGTGCAGGGCCGGAAGGACCGGGTTGCCGATCAACCGGTCGGCGAACGGCATGACCAAGACAGGGCTGTCGTCGTCGCCCTCGGCGCGAAGGCCGAGGAAGCCGGCATAGGGCAGGGTGGCCAAGACCTGTTTCGGGGTCACGACGGGCGGTCCTGGGTCAGCATATAGACGCTCTGGGCGGCGGCGACGGGGTCATCGACACGGTCCTCGAAGGCCCAGGCGCGGACGAAGGCGACCGAGCGGGTCAGCTTGTAGCAGCGGGCCTCGGCGATCAGGTCGCGGCGGGGCAGGGCGGCGCGCATGTAATCGACGCGCAGGTCCAGGGTGGCGATAGGCCGGAAGGTCTTCAGGCCGACCCAGACGGCGATGCCGCCGACATGGTCCAGGAGGGTGGTGACGAGGCCGCCGGCCAGCACACCGGTCTCGGGATCGCCGACCAGATCCTCGCGCCAGGGGACGCAGATGCGGGCCCGGCCGCCGTCCACGCCGTCGAAGACGAAGCCCAGGGCGTGGGTGTGGGCCGCGCCGCCGGCCAGCAGGGGCAGGATGTCGTCCAGACTCTGGGTACTCATGGTTGGCGATATGCCTTGTGCGACGGGACGGCGTCGAGTGCGTTGACGCAAGATGCACGCCATGATCCGTCCGTTGCGATGATCCGCCCCGAAGACCTGCTGAGGCCGACACCGGCCGGACTGTATTGCCCGCCGGGGGATTTCTATGTCGATCCGGTGCGGCCGGTGGATCGGGCGGTGGTGACGCATGGGCATTCGGACCACGCGCGCTCCGGCCATGGGGCCGTGCTGGCGACGGCTCAGACGCTGGCGATCATGGCGGAACGGTATGGCGAGGACTTCCCCCGGTTGCGGCAGCCGCTGGAGTACGGCGGCTGGGCCTCGCACAACGGGGTCGAGATCGGCCTGGCACCCGCGGGGCATGTGCTGGGCTCGGCCCAGGCGATCATCCGGCACAGGGGCCTGACCATGGTGGTGTCGGGCGACTACAAGCGGCGGCGCGACCCGACGTGCCGGGGTTTCGAGCCGGTGCCGTGCCATGTGTTCATTTCGGAGGCGACGTTCGGCCTGCCGGTCTTCACCCATCCGCCGGACGGGGAGGAGATCGGGCGGCTGGTCCAGTCGCTGGGCCAGTTCCCGGAGCGGGCGCATCTGGTCGGGGCCTATGCCCTGGGCAAGGCGCAGCGGGTGATCAAGCTGTTGCGCGAGGCGGGGTGGGAGCGGCCGATCTATGTCCACGGGGCGCTGGAGCGGCTGAACCGGCTGTATGAGCGCGAGGGGGTCGATCTGGGGCCGATCCTGCCGGCGACGGGGCTGGCCAAGGATGCGCTGGGCGGGGAGGTGGCGATCGCGCCGCCGTCTGCGATCCAGGACCGCTGGGCGCGGCGGTTCGCCGATCCGGTGACGGCCTTCGCTTCGGGGTGGATGCTGGTCAAGGCGCGGGCGCGGCAGAGGGGGGTGGAGTTGCCGCTGGTGATCTCGGACCATGCGGATTGGCCTGAGCTGACGGCGACCTTCCTGGAGCTGAAGCCCGAGGAGGTGTGGATCACCCACGGGCGCGAGGAAGGGCTGCTGCGCTGGGCCGAGATCAACGGGATGAAGGCGCGGGCGCTCAGGCTGGTCGGCTATGAGGAAGAGGACGACGAGGCGGTGCCGGAGGCGGCGGCTTAGGGTCCGATGCTTGCGTCTCACCTTGCGGGGGAAGGCATCTAGTCGTCGATCGAGGCCTTCAGCCGCCCCATCTGTTCGGTCAGGACGCCGTCGACCGGGGCGGCCATGAAGGCGATGCCGTTGGGGGCCCAGCCGGTGACGGTGTAGGTCCAGTCGACGGTCGTGCCGCCCTCGATCGAGGCCAGCTTTATCGTCAGGACCCCGTCCAGGCCCATGCCCTGGAGCGGGCCCAGGCCGCCGAGCATCTGCAGCGTCTCGGGCGGGGTGATCAAGCCGATCTCCAGGTGTTTGGCGCCCGCGCCGTCGGGGCCGGTCTCGCACCAGCAGCCGCCGGGACGGGGGTCCAGTGTCATGGTCGAACCCTCGAACCAGCGATGCGTCGGCGACCACCAGCCGTTGGGGTCCAGCAGGACCGGCCAGACGGTCTCGCGCGGGGCGGCGATGGTGACCTGGCCCTTGACCTGGAAGCCGCCCGCCTCGGCGGTGACCACGTCGGCATGGGCGGGCAGGGCGGCCGCGCCCAGGATGGCCAGGGTGATGGCGATGGTCTTCATGGTGCGTCCTCCCGGGCCGATGCAGCGCCGGGTCCCGGTTCCTGTCAAGCCGGGGCGAAGATCAGGGGGGCGCCCCAGAACTGGGCCACCAGCCCCGACTGGGGACCGGCCTGGCCGGTGGTCAGGAAGTCCCGTCGCCCGGTCTCGCCCAGGCCGTATTCGGGATGGCGCTGGAAATAACGGTCCAGGGCGTCGGCGACGGCGGTCGGCTGGTGGATCACGCGGGTGCCCGGCGGCAGGGCGGCGGCGAACAGGTCGGCGACGATCTCATAGTGGGTGCAGCCCAGGATCGCGGTGTCGGGGTGGCGGCCGATGCGGCGGCGCAGGGCGTCGACATGGTCGTCGACCACGACCTTCAGCTCCTCGGTGGGAGCGCCGAGCTCGATCAGGCCGGCCAGGCCCGGACAGGGTTCGGAGAAGACGGCCAGGTCCTCGCGGCGTTTGTCGATCTCGATCTCGTAGACGCGGCTCTGGGCGGTGGCGGCGGTTGAGAAGACGCCGGTGATGTCGATGGCCTCGATCTTGTCGCCACGCCGTTCGGCCTCATAGGTCCAGGGCAGGCCGGTCGCGGCCTCGATGGTCGGGACGATGATGCCCAGCACATTGACCGGCCGGCCAAGGCGGGCGCGGGCCTCCGGCACCCAGGTCTGCTGCAGCCGGCGCAGGGCGATGGCCGAGGCGGTGTTGCAGGCCAGGACGATGACACTGGCCCCTGCTGCGAACAGCCGCTCGCAGCCGATGCGGGTCAGATCGACGATCTGTTCGCCGCCGCGGCCGCCATAGGGAGCCATGGCCTGGTCGGCCAGATAGATGAAGTCCCGGTCGGGCAACCGCCGCGTCAGTTCGCGATGGACCGTCAGCCCGCCCACGCCGGAATCGAACACGCCTATCGCCATGGCGCGGCCTTTAGAGGGGATGGCGGCGCAAGGCGAGGGGAGATCAGGTGATGCGCTTGACCGAGACCGGGTCGCTGGCGGGGAAGGTCTCCTCGACGCCTTCGTCGATCAGGGCCTCCTGCCGGTTTTCTGCCTCGCGTTCCTTTTCCTCGAGTTGGTCGGGCTTGGTGTCGGTCTTGGTCTTGTCGTTGGCGATGTCGGTCATGCGGTATCCTCGGTTTCAGGGTGCGGGCGTCTCGTCCGGCCCGTAGCCGAGATCGTCGATGTCATCGTCCGACAGGCGTTTGGCTTCCCAGTGGGCGGCGCTGGCTTGGGCCCCGCGTTCGTTCTCCATCAGGCCGGAATAAACCAGTTCGACCTCGTCCTCGCCGCCTTGGCTGTCGCTTTCCTCATCGATCGAATTGCGCTTCTCGCCGTCGATGCCCAACAGGGCGTCGGCCTCGCGCTCAATGCCGGACGCGCCCAGGTTTTCCTCCAGATCCTGGTCGTCCTCGTCGACCTCGTCCTCGTCGGCGTCGCCGTCGAGCTGGGTGACGTCGAACACGCCGTCGGCTTCGTCGGGCAGGATGTCGCCGTCGCCCTCGTCGTCGATATGGGTCTCGTCGAAGGTTTCGGACTGGTCCTGTTCGTCGGGCTGGTCGTCGAAGTCGGGCATGGCGGGCTCCCTGTCGTTGCGCCGGACCAACGTGTCGCGGCGCGCCCGCGTTCCGCGCGGAAGACATGGTTAACCACGTTGGTTTAGGTGATGTTGGGTGAACCGGTCCCAGATTCGGGGCCCCGCATCAGGGAGATCGCGCCGTCATGCCGCTGAAGCTGTCGCTCAAGCCCGGTGAGAAATTCGTGCTGAACGGGGCCGTGGTCCAGAACGGCGACCGCCGCGGCGTGCTGATCCTCCAGAACAAGGCCTCGGTGCTGCGCGAGAAGGACATCATGCAGATGGACGAGGTCACGACCCCGGCCAAGCGCATCTATTTCCCGGTCATGATGATGTATCTGGACGAGGCCAATGCGCCGAAAGTCTATGATGAGTTCGCGCTTCGGCTGAACGAATTCATGGGGGTGGTCAGCAATCCGACCGTCCTGACCGACTGCGTGTCGGCGTCACGGCATGTGATGGCGCGCGAATACTACAAGGCCCTGATGTCGGCCCGCAAGATCGTCGAGTATGAAGAGGAAGCGTTGAAGCATGCTTCAGGCGTATAGTCAGGCCTCGGCGCGGATCGAATCCCCGCGCGAGATGGAATACCGGCTGTTCGGACAGGTGACGCGGGCCCTGGTCAGTGCGTCCCAGACCGAGGTCACCGATTTCGCCGAACGGATCGACGCCCTGGACTGGAACCGGCGGCTGTGGTCGACGCTGGCCAACGATTGTACCAGCACCCACAATCAGATGGCGCCGGCGCTGCGGGCCCAGATCATCTCGATCAGCCTGTTCGTGAACCGGCATTCCTCGGCCGTGATGCGCGGCAAGGAGAGTTTCGAGCCGCTGATCGACATCAACCGTTCGATCATGCAGGGCCTGGCCCCGGGATCGAACGCGGCGGCTTGAGACGGCGCATCACGTTTTCGCGACAGGGGATTGGCGGCACGGGTGATTCGTTCCTACGTTGGAATCCCTGTTCAACAGCGAAAGGAGGTGATCCAGTGATCTCATTGTCCCAAACCCGTGCGGTGACCGCTTGCTGGTCCTCTGGCGAGGTCCGGGTCTGACTCCTTTTTGGTGCGCTACCGCCCTTCGGGCTACTTGAGCGCATTTTTGCGCGCTACCGCCCTTCGGGCTGCTTGAGCGCAGTTTCAGACTTTATCGGTTGGGCCGCACGCCGGTCAGACAATGGAGGCCGTCGGGTTCGCCCGGCGGCCTTTGTTGTGTCCGCTCAGAAGATGCCGGTGACCCAGTCCCAGGACGCCATGATGGCCCGGCTGACGACCTCCCACAGCAGCCAGACGACGACAGCGAATACGGCGCTGCCCAGCCAGCCGATCAGCATGATCACGCCGTCGCGCTGGGTCAGGCCGAAGCCGAAAGCCGCCACGAACAGGGACGGCCACATGTTGAACCCGATCAGCGGCAGCATCAGCACCAGCGCCCAGATCACACAGGCAATGCCGATCAGCATTTCCGACAGTTCGGTGTTCATGAAGCCGAGCCGGGGCTTGGAGAAGCGCTCGACCTTGCGCAGGGGCTTGATCACCTTGGCGGCGGCGTCGGCGAAGGTCTTGCGCCGGATCTTGCCCTTCAGGGCCCAGCGCGGAAGGTAGAGTTCGTCCCGCCGGATCACGAGCTGGAAGGCGATCAGCAGCATCGGGATGCCCAGGACGGTCGTCGTGCCCGGGACCCCGCCGATGATGGCCGAGATCAGCCCCAGCAGGAACAGCAGAGCCCCGAAGCCGCGCTCGCCGAACTCATTGACCAACTCATCCAGGCCCAGTTCAGGTTCGGGGCGACCGCCGATGTCCTCCAGCACCTTGGAAAAGGATCGGGCGCTGTAGACGGGTTTGGTGGGGGTCATGCGGCGCGCCGGTTGAGCTCGTCTCCCGATCTAGGGATCACGAGGCGGAACCGCCACTTAACGATCGGTCATGACGGGACTGAGACGGGCAAGGATCAGTCACTCACATGCTCGGGCTTGCCCCTGCGTGGGGTCGAGGCGAAGTCCTCGAGCTGTTTCTCGGTCATGGATTCGACCATGGATTTGGACGCGCCCTTGAGTTTCGATTTGGGCGTGTCGCCGCGCTTGGCGGACAGGGCGGCACCGGCGGCCTTCTGTTGGGCGGCGGATTTGGCGGGCATGGCGGTGGCTCCTTCCGTTCAGGGAACCGATGCTGGACCGACAGGTTCCGCTTAGCGGATCATGCGCACATCGACACCGACCGAGACACGCAGCCAGTCGCGATCGCCGGTCAGGACGGGTAACGCCAGCCGCCGCGCCAGAGCGAGGCACGCTCTATCGCCAAGTGACAGGCCAGCCTCTTTCGTGGGCTTGCGCAACATGGCTGTTTCGGCAGCGTCCGCTTCGCAAAAATCGAAGATAGCCAATGACAGCCTTTCCAAGCGGGTTTTGGCTTGGGCGAGCGATGCGCCGTCGTCCAGCAGCTTGAGAAGGACTTCACTTTCATTGACGGTCGACATCACGGCACCGTCCAGGTCAACGTTTTCTCCGCCGGGCTCCTGTCTCAACAGCGCCAGAACTGCTGACGAATCCAGAACAGCCTTATTCATTCGCGGCCTCGGCGCGACGCTCAGCGATCAACTCATCGACAAGGCTGACGCCGGGTCGTCCCACCTTCTGCATATAGTCTTGCAGTTCTTTCAGCGCCTTGTCAGACGAGTTGACGAGGACATCGCCGTTCTCGACTTGACGCATGACAAGACGCTCACCCGGAGAAAGTCCCAAGGCACCGACGGCTTCGGCCGTCAACAGGAGCGACCCATCGGAGGACACGGTAGCGGCCCACCGACCGCCGCTTAGATATCTTGGTGCTAGCGAGTGATCGAAGGTCGAGCCTGCATCTTCGAGGCCGAGAAGTTCGGTCGCGCGAACCTCTCCCTCTGTCGCTTCTTCGATACGTTTGGCCAAGGCTGCGGAAGGTTTACGTTGCCCATTTCTGATGGAACTCAACGTGCCGGCCCCCAGACCGAGCTTGCGCGAAAGTTCGCCTTGCAAACCTCGCTTGCGAGAAAGGTACTGATCAAGGTCGGCCATCTGCGAACTATGGCACAGACGCTGTTGGCGAACAACGTCAGTTCCCCAGCAACTCCCGCCCGATCAGGAAGCGCCGGATTTCGTTGGTGCCCGCGCCGATGTCGTACAGCTTGGCGTCGCGCACCAGGCGTTCGACCGGCCATTCCTTGGTGTAGCCCGAGCCGCCCAGGGCCTGGACGGCCTCCAGGGTGACCTTCACGGCGTTCTCGGACGCCAGCAGGATGGCCCCCGCCGCGTCATAGCGGGTGGTCTTGCCGGCGTCGCAGGCCTTGGCCACGGCATAGACATAGGTGCGGGCGCTGTTCAGGGCGACATACATGTCGGCGACCTTGGCCTGCATCAGCTGGAATGATCCGATGGGCTTGCCGAACTGCTTACGCTCGCGGACGTAGGGCAGGACCACGTCCAGGGCGGCCTGCATGATGCCCAGCGGGCCTGCGGACAGGACCGCGCGCTCATAGTCCAGGCCGCTCATCAGCACCGCCGCGCCGCGCCCTTCGCCGCCCATGACGTTCTCTTCGGGAATCTCGCAGTCCTCGAACACCAGTTCGGCGGTGTCGGAGCCGCGCATGCCCATCTTGTCCAGCTTCCTGGAGACGCTGAAGCCCTTCATGCCGCGCTCGACCAGGAAGGCGGTGACGCCGCCGTTGCCCTCGCCGGTGCGAGCATAGACCACCAGGGTCTCGGCCGACGGGGCGTTGGTGATCCAGAATTTGGTGCCGTTCAGGACATAGCGGTCGCCGGTTTTGCGGGCCAGGGTGCGCATCGACATGACGTCGGAGCCGGACCCGGCCTCGGACATGGCGAGCGAGCCGACGTGTTCGCCGGAGATCAGGCCGGGGAGGTATTTCCGTTTCTGTTCCGGCGTGCCCCAGCGGCGGATCTGGTTGACGCACAGGTTGGAGTGGGCGCCGTAGCTGAGGCCGATCGAGGCGGAGGCGCGGGAGACCTCCTCCATAGCGACGACGTGTTCGAGGTAGCCCATGCCCAGGCCGCCGTCTTCTTCCTCGACCGTGATGCCGTGCAAACCCAGCTCGCCCATCTCGGGCCACAGGTCGCGGGCGAACTCATTGGTCTCGTCGATGGTGGCGGCGCGGGGAGCCAGGCAGTCGGCGGCCCAGCGGGCGGTCGTCTCGCGGATCATGTCGGCGTTCTCGCCGAGGCCGAATTCCATCGATTGGGGGGCGTTGGGAATGCTCATGCCAGCGGCCTAGCACTGGGGCGCGACGTTCGCAAAGCGGGGCAGGCCGCGCCACGGTCGAGCACTTGGTGGATTGCACTTGCACCCGAAAAAACAGTGCAACAGTGCAAGAGTGCAACGAAGACCGGGCCTGTGGCGGGCGGTCGTGGCAGCGATGTCAAAGACCTGACGGCATCATACGGTCAAGTCGGAGGGTGATGCGTCGATTGGTTGACGCGCGGCGAAAGCCCTTGAGGAGACAGGAAGTGTTCGGCCGAGATGCGACACTTGCGGTCGACCTGGAAGTCGATGCCCACCGCGTTAGGCGGGGTCGGAGCGGCCCCAACGTTCGTAGAGCTTCCAGCCCGCCACGCCGACGCAGGCCAGGCCGACCAGGGCCAGGATCCAGCCCATCAGCGCCGTCTCGCCCGAGCGGGCCGAGGGCATGGAGGCCAGACGCAGCGCGCCCATGGCCACGCCGAAGCTGACGAAGCCGATCGCCCCGACGCCCAGCAGAGGGGCGCTCTCTCGCCACGGGAAAGGGGTGTCTTCGTCGCGGCGCGGGATCCTTGGTCTGTCGGATTCGACCTCGACCGTTTCGGGTTCGGCCGCCGGGGTCGTGTCGCGGGCCACCGGCTCGATGACCGTATCGGTCGGAAAGGGACCGGGGGCGGGCTCGCCGGCAACCGGTTCCGCATCGGCGGCTTCCGGCTCGAACGAGGGTGAGGGGTGGTCCGCGACCGGGAACGGCAGGACGGTGCCGTCTTCCTCGACCGGGGGCAGGGGAGACGCCAGAAGACCCGCGACCGAGGTGGTGGTGGTCGGGTCGGCCTTGAACAGGGCGCGTTCGGCGGTGCGGCGGCGGACGGGGCCTTCCGGGCCGGGGGTGTCGGGCCAGCCGATCATGGCGTCGGACGCAGCCGACAGGTCGCCGGCGTTCAGCGACTTGAGCACGTCGGAGGCGCGGAAGTCCTCGACGCCGATCGAATAGACGAAGCTGGCCAGAGCATCGAACTGGTGCGGGTTCAGCAGGGTTTTGACCTGGGTGCGGATGGCGTCCGTTACGGCCAGCAGGTCGTATTGCAGCAGCAGTTCGGCCTCGGGTTCGGTGACCTTGGCACCTTCGCGGGCCGAGAGGGTGTGGCCGTAGCCGATGACCCAGCCGTTGCCGCGCTTCAGGGCGTGGGGGCGGAAACCCTCAAGGCTCTTGATCAGGGCCAGACCCTCGGCGGAAATCCGGGGCTTGCTGGAAGCGGTGTCGGACAATGCAGTGACCCAAAACGGAACAGGCGCGCTCGCCCGCCTATACACCCAGCAAGGGGCGCGCCGTGAACCCCGTTCCCCTGAAACGCGAGCGAAATCCGCCTCGATCTAGGGCGTGGCGTGGGCCGAAAGTGTGGCTTGCGGGAACCATCCCCGACCTCGGATCGGGGCGGTGGCGGCTCCGCTTGAATGATCCGGCAAACGGGCCACATACTCCACGAACGCCGTCGGAATCGACGGGTCGCCCCGTAACACTCCGGCCCTTGCCGCGAGCGCCGGGGCGACGGGCCGGAGATGAACGAAGGCCCGGGAGTGCATCATGTCTGAAGTGAAAATCCTGCCCGTCCTGCCGCTCAGGGACATCGTCGTGTTTCCGCACATGGTCGTGCCGTTGTTCGTCGGACGCGAGAAATCCGTCCGGGCGCTGGACGAGATCATGAAGGGCGAAAAGCAGATCCTGCTGGCGACCCAGAAGAACTCGACCGACGACGAGCCGTCGCCCGACGCGATCTATTCGGTCGGGGTGCTGGCCACGGTGCTGCAGCTTCTGAAACTGCCGGACGGAACCGTGAAGGTGCTGGTCGAGGGGCGGGGCCGGGCGCGGCTGGTTCGGTTCACGGACCGCGAGGAGTATTTCGAGGCCGAGGCCGTCGAGATCGCCGACGAGGCCGGGGAGCCGGCGCAGTCCGAGGCGCTGCACCGGGCCGTGATCGAGCAGTTCGAAGGCTATGTGAAGCTGAACAAGAAGGTGCCGCCCGAGGCGCTGAGCTCGATCCCGCAGATCAGCGAGCCGTCGAAGCTGGCCGACAGCGTGGCGGCGCATCTGTCGGTCAAGATCGCTGACAAGCAGGCGCTGCTGGAGACCGTCGACGTGCCCAAGCGGCTGGAGAAGGTCTATGGGCTGATGGAGGGCGAGATCTCGGTCCTCCAGGTCGAGAAGAAGATCCGCTCGCGCGTCAAGCGCCAGATGGAGAAGACCCAGCGCGAATACTATCTGAACGAGCAGATGAAGGCGATCCAGCGCGAGCTGGGCGAGACCGACGATTCGCGCGACGAGGTGATGGAGCTGGAAAAGCGCATCAGGAAGACGCGCCTGTCCAAGGAGGCGCGGGCCAAGGCGGACGCCGAGGTCAAGAAGCTGCGCAACATGAGCCCGATGTCGGCCGAGTCGACGGTGGTGCGGAACTATCTGGACTGGTTGCTGGGCATCCCCTGGGGCAAGGCCAAGGGCAAGCCGATCGACCTGCAGAAGGCCGAGGACATCCTCGAGGAGGATCACTACGGGCTGGAGAAGGTCAAGGAACGGATCATCGAATATCTGGCCGTCCAGGCGCGGACCAACTCGCTGAAGGGGCCGATTCTTTGCCTGGTGGGGCCTCCGGGCGTGGGCAAGACCTCGCTGGCCAAGTCGATCGCCAAGGCGACCGGGCGGGAATATGTGCGCATGTCGCTGGGCGGGGTGCGGGACGAGGCCGAGATACGCGGGCACCGACGGACCTATATCGGCTCGATGCCGGGCAAGATCATCCAGTCGATGAAAAAGGCCAAGACGACCAACGCCTTCATTTTGCTGGACGAAATCGACAAGCTGGGGGCGGACTGGCGCGGGGATCCGTCGTCGGCCCTGCTCGAGGTGCTGGACCCGGCGCAGAATTCGACGTTCGGGGATCACTATCTAGAGGTCGATTACGACCTGTCGAACGTGATGTTCGTAACCACGGCCAACAGCCTGAATATGCCCCAGCCGCTGATGGACCGGATGGAGATCATCCGGGTGTCCGGCTACACCGAGGACGAGAAGGTCGAGATCGCGCGGCGGCACGTCCTACCGAAGGTGACGACCGACAACGGGCTGAAGCCGGCGGAATTCGTGGTGCCGGACGACATGATCCGCGACCTGATCCGCTACTATACCCGCGAGGCCGGGGTACGGTCGCTCGAGCGGGCGCTGGGCGGGCTGGCGAGGAAGGCCGTGCGCGAGATGGCCCGGGAGAAGACGCTCTCGGTCACCATCGATGCCGAGAAGCTGGCCGAATATGCCGGCGTGCGGAAGTTCAAGCACGGCGAGACCGACGAGACCGACCAGGTCGGCATCGTCACCGGCCTGGCCTGGACCGAGTTCGGCGGCGACATCCTGACCATCGAGGCGATCAAGATGCCGGGCCGCGGACGCATGACCGTGACAGGCAACCTCAAGGAGGTGATGAAGGAGTCGATCTCGGCGGCGGCCAGCTATGTGCGGGCGCGGTCTCTGTCGATCGGCGTCAAGCCGCCGGTGTTCGAAAAGACCGACATCCACGTCCACGTTCCCGATGGGGCGACGCCAAAGGATGGGCCTTCGGCGGGCGTGGCCATGACGGTGGCCATGGTGTCCGTGCTGACCGGGATACCGATCCGCAAGGACATCGCCATGACCGGCGAGATCACCCTGCGCGGGCGGGTCACGGCGATCGGCGGTTTGAAGGAGAAGCTGCTGGCGGCCTTGCGGTCGGGCATCAAGACGGTGCTGATCCCCGAGGAGAACGCCAAGGACTTGGCCGAGGTGCCCGACAATGTGAAGTCGGCGCTGGAGATCGTGCCGATCTCCACGGCGGACGAGGCGCTGAAATGGGCCTTGGTGGGCACGCTGACGCCGGTGGAATGGGACGAGGTCGCCGAGCCCCTCGCGCCGGCCGGACCGCCGCAGGTCGAGGGTGGTGTGACCGTCAGCCACTGACGACTATCACTCAAGCCCGCCTATCCCGGCTTTTGCCGGGATGGGCGGGAAGTGGCAGCGCGGGAATGTGGTAGGCGGCGACGGGTTCGAACCGCCGACCCTCTCGGTGTAAACGAGATGCTCTGACCAGCTGAGCTAGCCGCCCTCGGGGCCGTTCTGCCCCAGACGGATCAGCCGTTCAAGGCGCTCTTCAGACCCTCGCCGGGGCGGAAGCGAGCCGTGCGCGACGCTGGCCTGTGGACCGGCTCGCCGGTCTGGGGGTTGCGGGCGACCCCGGCCTTCCGGTCCAGGTGCGAATAGACGCCGAAGCCGGTGATGCGTACCGGCTGGCCGCGTTGCAGCGCCTCAGTGACGCCGTCGGTATAGGCTTCGAGCGCCTTGCGCGCCTGATCCCGACTGATCGCGGCCGCCTCGGCCATGCGGGCAATGAGTTCCGCCTTGGTCATGCGCCTGTTCCCCACTCCACGCTCGCCGCGCGCGATACGCGGCCTCCAGCCCCGGCAAACACTAAGACCGGGATCGCCCCGGCGTCAAAACAGAAACGCGGCCCGGGCGAATCCCGGACCGCGTTTTGTAGGCCAACCGACGGACCGAAGCGTCAGAACCGGAAGCTGGCTCGCAGCAGCAGGGTGTAGCGGACGTAGTCCTCGATCATCTCGGCGTCGGCGGCGATTGACAGCATGCCCAGTTCGTTGCCGACGCCCAGGCGCAGACCGGCGATCGGGCCGCCGCCCTCGATAGTGTCGGGCGTCAGGCGGAAATCGGGGCCGCCCGAGGCGAAGCGGGCGATGGTCTCGCCCGGATCGACCGAGATGTTCTGGCGCCAGCCGAGGCGCAGTTCGGGACGCAGCCAGCCGTTCTCGCCGAAGCCATAGCCGACGTTGACCGCCGCGACGGCGGAGAACATGTGACCGTCGCGCTCGTCGATCTCCAGGTCGAAGCCGTCGCCGCCGCCTTCCTCGGTACGGTCTTCCTCGCTCAGGCCGAAATATTCGACATAGGCTTCGGGCCGGACGTTCAGGCGACCGAAACTGCGCTCATAGGAGGCGCCGGCGGCGGCGGCCAGGGTGAAGCCGTGCCACTGGGATTCATTGCGCAGGTTCAGACCCTCGTCGACCAGCGCCCGCGTCGCGTCGAACGAGGCATAGCCGCCGGCGGCGCGGGCCCAGGTCGTCCAGTTCTGGCCCTGAGCCCGCCAGTACAGGCCGAGTTCCACCAGGCTGGCCGACAGGACTTCCTCGGCCTCGGCCTCGGGATCCTCGAGGTCGGAGGAGGTGAAGGCCAGGGAGACGCCCAAGGCCCCGAAGCCGGTGCCGCGCTCGACGCCGCCGGCGATGCCGAAGCCTTCCGAGCGGAAGCCGTAGGTGTCGGTCTTGTCCTTGTCGGCGTAGAAATTGATCTCCTGGACCCAGGCGCTGGTCTCGCCGAGGCCGGCCGAGGCGTTGCGGCCGGTCAGGGCGCGGGTGACGGCGTCGACACCGGAGGCCAGCGACAACAGCGGACCGCCCGAGTGGTCCGGCAGCATCTGCTCGTACAGATTGATGAAACCCTCGCGGTCGGTCTGGGACAGGAAGGCGTTCAGCAGCACGTCGCTGTCGTCCAGGGCGGCATAGAAGGAATCGAAGGCCTGGCGCTCGACGGCGATCAGGTCGGCTTCGTCGGCGGTACGGCGACGGGCGTCGATGAAGACGTCGCCGGCGGCGACATCGGCTCCGGCGCTGACCACGAACAGATAGGGCGAATTTTCCTGGACGCTGGCGGGATCGACATTGCCGTAGTTCAACGTATCGGCATCGATGATGCTGAAGCGCTGCGCGTCCTGGATCAGGGAGCTGAACTGGATGCCCAGGCCGGCGCCGTCGGCGATATTGGCCGTGCCGTTCACGCGGAAGCCGGATGTGGAGTTGGCGGCCGGATCGACGGTGACGATCAGATTGCCGTCGGATCCGACGTTGAGGGAGGTCGCATTGACCTGTCCGGTCTGGCGGGCGTCCAAAGTGCCGTTCTGGACATCGACATCCAACAGGCCGTCGCTGTCGGACAGGGCTCCGCGCACCAGCGCCCCGCCGCTCACGGTCAAGCGGTCGGCACCGTTGCCGAAGCTGATGTCGCCCAACACCTGACCGTTTCGGATGTCGATCACATCGGCACCCGACCCCAGCAGGACGGATCCGCTGATGACGGGCTCGTCCGCGTCGGCGACGCCGTCCCCATCGGAATCGACGATGTCCGGTTCGTCCTCACCCGGCTCGGGGGCCAGGACGCCGTCCTGGACGATGGTCGCGCCCGTGGTGTTCCGGCTGAGGTCGATCGCGGTCGCCTGTCCGGTGACCGGGTCATCGTCCTCGTTCGGCTGAACCAAGGCCTGGATCGCGCCCGTGTTGGTGATGCTGGTGAGGGTCCCGCTCAGATCCCGTATCGCCACCGCATCGGCCGTGCCGCCGAAGGTCGAAGCGAGCACACCGGCCGAATTCGAGATCGACGGCAGGTTCGCCCCGGCCTCGATCTGGATTGCGACGGCGGAGTCAGCGCCCTCGGACTGCACCGCCGATGATATGCCGCCGCGATTGTCCAGTAGCGCCGTCGTGGCGCCTGCGTTGAATCTCAAGGCCGTCGCGGTGGCGCCGAACGCCGTCGCGGCTATATTGCCGCTGTTCATCACGCCGCCGTCGATGGTCACGCCCGGGCCGCCGTCCACACCGAACAGGATGCCGTTGCCGGCCACACCCTCATAGACGCCGTCCGCCGTGATACTGCCGCGGTTGATGAACCCGAAGGCCTCGTCACCGGTGCCCGCGACACCCAGGGCGATGGCCTGGTCCGCCGAGCCGACGACGACGGCCGGAGCGGCCCCGAAGACCTGGATGTTGGAATTGCCCTCGGACGCATCCGGGCGGCCGTCGCCGTCCTCGTCGTCCTCGTCTTCGTCCTCGTCCTCGGCCGGAGCGGTGTCCAGGACGACCCCGTTGGCGACATTGCCCGCGATGATCACGGCCGAACCGCCCTGGAGCAGATCGTCCGGGTCGAGGTCTTCGACGAAGGACTCAGTGCCCAGCGTGGTATAGCGATATCCGGTGGCCGAGATCGCCCCTTGCAGGGTGAGCCGGCCGCCCACATCGCCGCCGATCACGAGGCCGTTGCTATTGGCTCCGGTGGCGCCGACGGTACCGGCGACGATCATGTCGCCGGAGACATCGCCGGCGCTGCTGATCGCCGTCGATCCGTCACCGACGACCCGGACAGCTCCGAGAGACTGCAGGTTGCCTATGATGCCGGCCTCGTTCGACAGGCCGAAGGAGTTGTTGCCCTCCACCGTGATCGACCCGGACTGCTGAACGATGACGTCGCCCGTCAGCGGGGCGGAACCCGCGATCCGCACGCCATACCGGCCCGTACCGGTCGCGAACGGGCCATCGAGATCACCGTCGGAATCGGTGTCCGGATAGTCCGTGATCGAGTCGGTGACCGATATCGTGCCAGCGACCGTCACATTGCCCGTGTTGCCGCCGTTGGCCAGGATCGCCGTCGCACCGTCCGCGGCATTGGCCATGGTGATGCTGCCGCCGGAGTCGAGCGTCACGCTGTGACTGGAATCCAGGGTCACCGCGGTACCGGACGTGACGGCGATCGACCCCCCGCTGGCGATGCGGATGCTGTCGGCGGCCGTGCCGGTGGCGTTGGAGGTCGAGATCGGCGTGGTGCGCGCGTTGGAGATCACCACCTGGGCCTGGGCACCGGCGGCGATCGTCAGGGGAGCGAGCGCCACGGCGGTCGCGAGCAGAATACGCATTCGAGAAGAAACCCCTTGCAGACACAGCACGCGCGGATACGGACCACCCCTAGCAGGGGCTTGGCCAGCCTGCCTCAAGTTTCGCGAAACTGAGGCGATTGCAAGGCCGGTAGCCCAGGTTCGGACGACCCGCAATCGGCGAGCGTGACGGATCGGTCACAGCCTCTTGAGCTTGGCGGTTGGGGGGGCTAGGGGCGGATCATGGTCCGCAGCAAATCGTCCGCACGCAGCCAAAGACGCACCTCGCGCGTTGCCAGCCGTCGAGTGACAGGAAACGATCCCATGAGTCTGACGGAACTGGACGTCCAGGAAGGCGAGCTTCGGCTGTTTCCGGGCCTCGACGAAGAAGTGGCCGAGACCCTTCGGGCGCTGAAGATCTCGTCTGGCGATCCACGTCCACGGTTGGTCGATACCACGATGCTGTATGCGCCGCGGTCGGGCGGGGTGAAGCGGTATCTGCAATCCAAGAAGGCGTGGCTGGAAGCGAACCGGCCCGGCGTCGCCCACTCCCTGATCGTGCCGGGCGCGCATCACAGCGCGGGCCCGGACGGGATCGTCAAGCTGCACGCGACCAAGCTGCCGTTCGGCGACGGCTATCGCTGGCCCACGTCGGTGCGGCGCTGGGGGGCGTGGGTGGCGGCCATGAAGCCTTCGGTGATCGAGGCGGGCGATCCCTATACGCCAGGGCAGGGGGCGCTGGAGGCCGGCCAGAGGGTCGGCTGTCCGGTGATCGGCTTCTGTCATTCGGACCCCGCCGGTCTGGCGGCGCTGCATTTCGGGGAGTGGGCCAAGAAGCCGGTCGAGAAACGCTGGGCCCGGCTGTTCGGCCAGTTCGATCGGGTGGTGTCGCCCAGCCGCTTCATCGCCGAGCGGCTGATCGAGGCGGGCGTGGACAATATTGTGATCCGGCCGCTGGGGGTGGAGATTGATGCCTTCCGGCCCGATCGCGGCGACCGCGACTGGCTTCTGAAGAAGCTGGGGCTGGGGGCGGACGCGCGGTTGCTCTGCTTCGCCGGGCGGCCGGCCAAGGAAAAGAACATCGATGTGCTGATCGAGGCGGTCCAGAAACTGGGCGCGCCCTATCATCTGGTGCTGGTCGGGGCGGGGACCGGGATGCCGCCGGAGGACCGCGTCATCGCCCTGCCTTACGAGCGCGATCCCAGGGCCGTGGCCCGGATCATCGCCAGCTGCGACGCCTTCGTCCACGCCAACGACAAGGAACCGTTCGGCCTGATCGTGCTGGAGGCCATGGCCTGTGGCGTGCCGGTCGTGGGCGTCAACGCCGGCGGCGTGGCCGAGACCGTGCACGACGGGGTCGGCCAACTGGCGAAGAGCGCGGACCCGGACCACTATGCGCAAGCCGTCGAGACTCTGTTTCAGCGTGACGTGGCGGCCCTGGGCCAGGCGGCGCGGGTTTATACGGTCGAGACCTTCGCCTGGCAGCGCGTGTTCGAAGGGCTGTGCATGACCTATGGCGAGGTCAGCGGCCAATCGGCCTTCGTCCAGCCGGCTGAGGACTGGGCCGTTCACTGATGACTATGTGAGGCTGGGCGGCTGCGCCACTTTCGCTTCCGATCGAAGGAAAGTGGCGCGAGTGACGGGGCTCGAACCCGCGACCTCCGGCGTGACAGGCCGGCACTCTAACCAACTGAGCTACACCCGCGTTTCCCGCCGCGAAGACGGTGCGTCGCGGCGAGGGGCGTCGTTTAGGCGGGGGCCGCTCGTGGTGTCAAGCGTCCCGGATCATCGCCAGCGCGATTTCCGGGATGACAAGGTTCGGCTTAGCGGGCGACCGGGGCGGTGGGGAGCGCGGCGGCGGCTTCCGGTGGGGCGACAGGGCCGGTGATGCCGCCTTTCGCCGGCAGCTGCGAGGCCGTGGCGGGCGGGGGCGGTTCGTAGTGGACGCCGACGCCGGGGCCCAGCGGCAGGTCCAGGGCGACCCACAGGCAGACCATGGTCAGGCCCGCGACCAGGAAGGCCCCGGCATAGGGAAGCATGGTGGACATCAGCGAGCCGAGGCCGAAGCGCGGGTCCCAGCGCTGGGCGAAGGCCAGGATCAGCGGGAAGTAGCTCATCAGCGGCGTGGCGATGTTGGTCACCGAATCGCCCATGCGATAGGCGGCGGTGGTCATCTCGGGGCTGATGCCCAGCAGCATGAACATCGGCACCACGATGGGAGCCAGCGCCGACCATTTGGCCGAGGCCGAGCCGATGAACAGGTCGAAGAAGCAGGATAGCAGCACCACCGCAATCAGCAGCAGGGGGGCGGGCAGGCTGAGGTTCTGCAGGGCGGCGGCACCGTTGACGGCAAGGATCGGGCCCAGCCCGGACCAGTTGAACATGGCCACGAAATGGGCGGCGAAGAAGGCCAGGACGATATAGGGGGCCAGCTGCTGGATGCCCTCGACCATCATGCGGACCATGTCGCGATGCGACTGCACGGTGCCGGAGCCGACGCCGTAAGCGCCACCCGCGATGAAGAAGGTCAGGGCGAAGAAGGCGATCAGCGAGCGGTAGAGCGGATTGAATTCCTGGCCCGGCTCGGCCTCCAGATCGACGAACGGTGAGCCGGGGACCAGGGTCAGGACCGTCCACAGCGCGATCATGGCCAGGATAGCCAGGCCGGCGAAGGCCAGGCCCTTCTTCTGTTCGGGCGAGAGGGGGGCCTTCTCCTCGGTGGTGGTCGGGGGGACGTGGCCGGCGGGCGGCGCCCAAACGCCGAGACGCGGCTCGATCACGCGGTCGGTGATGAACCAGACGATGGGCGTGAAGACCACGACCACCCCGACGATGAAGAACCAGTTGCCGGCGATGTTGACCGAATAGGAGGGGTCGATCAGCTGGGCCGCCGGCTCGGTGATGCCCAGGATCAGGGCGTCCGACGCGCCCGGAAACAGATTGCCCGCATAGCCGCCCGACACGGCCGCGAAGCCCGCGGCCAGGCCCGCCAGCGGATGGCGGCCGACGGCGGCGAAGATAACGGCCGCCAGCGGGATGACGACCACATAGGAGGCGTCCGAGGCGTGGTGCGACACCATGCCGACGATGACCACGATCGGCGTCAGGATGATCCTAGGCGCGTTCAGCAGCGCGCCCCGGATGGCGGTTGAGAACAGGCCGGCCCGCTCGGCGACCGAGGCGCCGTAGATGATGGTGATCACGATCCCGAGCGGCGGGAAGTCCGCCAGGGTGGACGGCATGCCGATGAACAGCTGTTCCAGGTTCTCGGGCGACAGCAGGCTTTCGGCCTGGAGCAGATCGGCGGTGACCGGATTGACCGCCTGCCAGCCCAGACCCGATCCGACCAGGCTGAGCCCGATCAGGCCCAGGATCAGCCAAAGGAACAGGAAGACGGGATCGGGCAGCTTGTTGCCGATCCGCTCGACGGCGTTCAGCACGCGGGTTCCCAGGGCCATGCGGTCTCCAGACATCGTTAAGGTGCGCCATAGGGCAGATCACACCCTGGCTTGGCAATCCTGAACGCCCGACAACGGCGGTTTTCGTGCGAACCGTTCGCAATGAAAAGCCTTTTGCCGCATGGGTTTGAACGCCGGCGAGGTTGGGTCTAAGAAGCGCCGAATCCGCCGTCCCTCCCCGGCGTGCGAGGCCCATTTCCGCATGAACGCATTCCTTCTCGAATATCTGCCGATCGTGATCTTTCTGGGGATCGCGGCGATCGTCGGCCTGTTGTTCATGGTCGCGGCCTGGCTGATGGCGCCGTCCAGCCCGGATTCGGAAAAACTGTCGGCCTATGAATGCGGGTTCAACGCGTTCGACGACGCGCGAATGAAGTTCGACGTGCGGTTCTATCTGGTGTCGATCCTGTTCATCATCTTCGACCTGGAAGTGGCGTTCCTGTTCCCCTGGGCGGTGTCGATGTTCGACCTGTCGCGCGGCGAGATGGTCTTCGCCTTCTGGTCGATGATGGTCTTCCTGGGCGTGCTGACGGTCGGGTTCCTGTACGAGTGGAAGAAGGGGGCTCTCGAATGGGAGTGACCGACAACACTGTGCCGCTGATCGGGGCGGGCAATCAGGGCGCGTCCCCAGCGCTAAGCCCCTATGGCCAGGGCGCGCGCTCGACCGTCGAGGGCTATGATCCCAAGGTTCACGATAAATTCTTCGAGGCGGTGAACACCGAGCTGGGTGAGCAGGGCTTCCTGACGGCGTCCCTGGACGACGTGATCAACTGGGCTCGTACCGGGTCGCTGATGTGGATGACGTTCGGGCTGGCCTGTTGCGCCGTTGAGATGATCCAGGCCTCGATGCCGCGCTATGACCTGGAGCGGTTCGGCATGGCGCCGCGCGCCAGCCCGCGCCAGTCGGACCTGATGATCGTGGCCGGGACCCTGACCAACAAGATGGCACCCGCGCTGCGCAAGGTCTACGACCAGATGCCGGACCCGCGCTATGTATTGTCGATGGGCAGTTGCGCCAACGGCGGCGGCTACTATCACTATAGTTACAGTGTCGTTCGCGGCTGTGACCGGGTCGTGCCGGTCGACGTCTATGTGCCGGGATGCCCGCCGACGGCGGAGGCCCTGGTCTATGGTCTGCTCACCTTGCAGAAGAAGATTCGCCGTACCGGGACGATCGTCCGATGAGCGCGGTTTCCGTGGTCGCCGAGACCGAGGCCCGGCTGACCCCGCTGGGCACCGAGATGGTCGCCGAGCTGGGCGTCGAGGCTCAGGTCGCTTATGGTGATCTGACGCTCGTCGCGCCGCGCGAGCGGATCGTCGAGGTGCTGACGGCGCTGCGCGACCGTTTCGGGTTCCAGCAGCTGATCGACCTGTGCGGGGCGGATTACCCGGACCGGGTGGAGCGGTTCGAGGTGGTCTATCACCTGCTCAGCCTGACGCGGAACGCGCGGGTGCGGGTCAAGGTCTCGACCGACGAGGTCGCGCCGGTGCCCAGCGCCATCCCGGTTTGGCCGTCGGCGGAATGGTTCGAGCGCGAGGCGTTCGACATGTACGGCATGATCTTCGAGGGCCATCCGGACATGCGCCGGCTGCTGACCGACTACGGCTTCCAGGGGCATCCGCTGCGCAAGGACTTCCCCATGACCGGCTATGTCGAGGTCCGTTACGACGAGGAACAGAAGCGGGTGGTCTATGAGCCCGTTAAACTGACCCAGGAATACCGCAACTTCGATTTTCTCTCGCCGTGGGAGGGGGCCGATTATCCCGACGCTGTCCTGCCGGGCGACGAGAAGGCGGCCCAGGCTGCTGCCGTGGGTGCGATCGCGCCGTCGGGAGGCAAGGCATGACCGACACCGCCCTTACCCCGCCGCCCCATGCTTCCCTGGGCACCGACATCTTCGACGACGAGCCGGACAATCGCACCGCCCATGCGCGGGAGATGGACGACCGCAAATTCACGATCAATTTCGGCCCGCAACATCCTGCGGCCCACGGCGTGCTGCGCCTGGTCCTGGAGTTGGACGGCGAGCTGGTGACGCGGGTCGATCCGCATATCGGCCTGCTGCATCGCGGCACCGAAAAGCTGATGGAGGCGCGGACCTATCTACAGAATGTGCCCTATCTGGACCGGCTGGATTACGTCTCGCCGATGAACCAGGAGCATGCCTTCTGCCTGGCCATCGAGCGGCTGATGGGGATCGAGGTGCCGTACCGGGCCCAGCTGATCCGGGTGCTGTATTCCGAGATCGGCCGCATCCTGTCGCACATGCTGAACGTGACGACCCAGGCTCTGGACGTGGGGGCCCTGACGCCGCCGCTCTGGGGCTTCGAGGAGCGCGAGAAGCTGATGGTCTTCTATGAGCGGGCCTGCGGGGCGCGGCTGCACGCCAACTATTTCCGGCCCGGCGGCGTGCATCAAAATCTGCCTAGCGCGCTGATCGACGACATCGACACCTGGTGCGCGAACTTCCCGGCCAAGCTGGCCGACATCGAGAGCCTGGTCACCGAGAACCGCATCTTCAAACAGCGGAACGTCGACATCGGCGTGGTGTCCAAGGAACAGGCGCTGGCCTGGGGCTTCTCGGGCGTGATGCTGCGGGGGTCGGACATCCCTTGGGATCTGCGCAAGTCGCAGCCCTATGAATGCTATGCCGAGATGGATTTCGACATCGTCGTGGGCAAGAACGGCGACTGCTGGGACCGCTACCTGTGCCGCGTCGAGGAGATGAAACAGTCGGTGCGGATCATGCAGCAGTGCGTGCACAAGCTGCGCAACTGCCCCGGCACGCCGGTTATGGTCGAGGACAACAAGATCGTGCCGCCCAAGCGCGGCGAGATGAAACGGTCGATGGAAGCCCTGATCCATCACTTCAAACTGTACACCGAAGGGTTCCGCACGCCGGAAGGCGAAGTCTATGCCGCCGTCGAGGCGCCCAAGGGAGAGTTCGGCATCTATCTGGTGTCCGACGGGACCAATCGGCCGTATCGGGTCAAGATTTCGGCACCGGGGTTCCGGCATCTGCAGGCGATGGACTGGATGAACCGGGGGCACATGCTGGCGGACGTGTCGGCCATTCTGGGGTCGCTCGACATCGTGTTCGGGGAGGTGGACCGGTGACGTCGCAATCGATCCTGCTCGTCGGCGTGACCTGGGCTGCCACGTTGCTGCTGCCGGTTTGTGCTTGGCGCATCGGCAAACGGTTCTGGGGCAGTCACGTCGAGGGACCGAAGGGCTACCTCCGTGACCAGTATATCGTTTCCGGCCCTGTCATGATCATGCTGCCGATCGCCGTAGCCCTGATCGTCCTGGACGTGAGGGGCGTGATCTCGGGCTATTTGCCTTACGTTGGCGTCGCGTTCGTGCTGGCCTTGGCGGCGTCATTCACGCCCCCGATCAAGCGTGCCCGTCTGCGTTTGTTGCGATCGCGCTATCCTCAAGAGGTCGGCGCATGACCGACAAGCCTCTGAGCGACGCCGTCACCGCCGGTTGGGAGATCGTGTCGTATTCCGCGACCGACTACAGCGGCGAAACCTATCAGCACAACATCCTGCTGCGCCGCCAAGGCCAGCACCGCATCCTGAACATCCGCAAGAAGATGCTGGGTGACGGTGTGGTCGTCACGAATCTGGAAGTCTGATGTCGGTCCGTCGTCTCGCCAAGGTCCAGCCGGACAGCTTCGCCTTCTCGGAAGAGACGATGGCGAAATGCGAATGGTGGATCGCTAAATACCCCGCCGACCGGTGCCAGTCGGCGGTGATCCCGATCCTGTGGTTGGTCCAGAAGCAGGAGGGCTGGGTGTCTGAGCCCGCCATCCGCGCGATCGGCGAGCTGTTGGCCATGCCCTATATCCGGGTGCTGGAGGTCGCGACCTTCTACACCATGTTCATGCTGGAGCCGGTGGGGACCAGCGCCCTGATCCAGGTGTGCGGGACCACGCCCTGCATGCTGCGCGGCTCGGGCGAACTGATGAAGGTCTGCAAGTCCAAGATCGGGCCCAAGGACACGCTGAGCGCCGACGGCAGGTTCACCTGGCAGGAAGTCGAATGCCTGGGTGCCTGCGCCAATGCGCCGATGGCCCAAATCAACGACTACTATTTCGAGGACCTGACCGCCGACGACATGGCCCGGATCATCGACGAGTTCGCGGCGGGCGGATCGCCCCAGCCGGGGCCGCGCGTGGATCGGGTCAACTCCGCACCGGAAGGCGGGGCGCAGACCCTGACCGATCCGACGCTATATGACGGCTCGGCCGCCAAGCCGATCCGGAAATTGCCGAACAGCGAACCGGCCAAGGAGCCGGCATGACCGCTTTCCTTTCCTCGCTCACCCCGGCGAATGCCGGGGCCCAGATCACCAACACCGGCGGTGCGATTTGTGTTCTGACGGGGTCTGTCTCGACCATTGAATCCCTGATCTGGGCCCCGGCATTCGCCGGGGTGAGCGGAGGTTTGGGATGAGCAAGCCCGATCTCAGCGACAACACCGGTATCGCCCGGTACCGTGCCGAACTGCGCGCCGTGGGGCGCACCCAGCGGCTGGCCGGGTTCGGTCTGGTCGTACTGGGCGCGATTCTGGTCTGGGCCGCGAGCCAGGCTGGCGCTCTGGCCCAGATGCTGACCTATGGGGGCTATGCGGCGCTGGCCGCCGGATGGGCGCTGATGATCTATGCCATCTTCCTGCGCACCCGCTATCACCGCCGCCGCATGCGGGACATGAACTGAGCCATGGTCGGAATTCTCCAAGACAAGGACCGCATCTTCACCAACCTTTACGGGCTCCAGGATTGGGGTCTGGAAGGGGCGAAGAAGCGCGGCGCGTGGAACGCGACCAGGGACATGCTCGACCTGGGGCGCGACTGGATCATCACCAACGTCAAGAACTCGGGCCTGCGCGGGCGCGGCGGGGCGGGGTTCTCGACGGGTCTCAAGTGGTCCTTCATGCCCAAGGAAGTGAAGGACCGACCGCACTATCTGGTGGTCAACGCCGACGAATCCGAACCGGGAACCGCCAAGGACCGGGAGATCATGCGCCACGATCCGCAGCTGCTGATCGAGGGCTGTCTGATCGCCAGTTTCGCGATGCAGGCCCACGCCTGTTACATCTATCTGCGCGGCGAATATGTGCTGGAACGCGAGCGCATGGAGGCGGCGGTCAAACAGGCCTATGAGGCCCGGCTGATCGGCAAGGACAACGTCCATGGCTGGGATTTCGACGTCTACATCCACCACGGCGCGGGGGCCTACATCTGCGGCGAGGAGACGGCGCTGCTGGAAAGCCTGGAGGGCAAGAAGGGCCAGCCGCGGCTGAAGCCGCCGTTCCCCGCCGGGGCGGGCCTGTACGGCTGTCCGACGACGGTGAACAATGTCGAGTCGATCGCGGTCGTCGGTACCATCCTGCGACGCGGGGCCGAGTGGTTCGCGGGCTTCGGCCGACCCAACAACACTGGCACCAAGCTGATGACGATCAGCGGCCATGTGAACCGCCCTTGCAATGTCGAAGAGGCTATGTCGATCCCGCTGAAACAGCTGCTGGAAGATCATTGCGGCGGGGTCCGGGGCGGCTGGGACAATCTGAAGGCGGTGATCCCGGGCGGGTCGTCGGTGCCGCTGATCACGCGCGAGATGTCGGAAACCGCGCTGATGGATTTCGACAGCCTGAAGGACATGCGGTCGGGCCTGGGCACGGCGGCGGTGATCGTGATGGATCAGTCGACCGACCTGGTGAAGGCGATCGCGCGGATCAGCTATTTCTACAAGCACGAGAGCTGTGGCCAGTGCACGCCATGCCGCGAGGGCACCGGCTGGATGTGGCGCGTGCTGGAGCGGATGGCGATCGGCGAGGCCGACCCGTCGGAGATCGACCTGCTGCTGGACGTGGCCGGCCAGGTCGAGGGCCACACCATCTGCGCGCTCGGCGACGCCGCCGCCTGGCCGGTCCAGGGCTTGATCCGGCATTTCCGCCACGAGATCGAGGATCGCATCCAGTCCTACCGCAGCCGCCGCGCGAACTTCGCCGGCCACGCGATCGCGGCGGAGTGATTGATGAGGGCTGTGGTCGTCATCGCGATGGGCGGATTGGTGCTGGGGGCCTGTGGTTCCGAGCGTGAATCCCCCGCGCCCGAGGCTCCGGCCCCGGCGGCGACGCCTGCCGAGACGACGCCTGCCGCGCCCGTTTCCGCCGTTGCCCTGACCGACGCCAGCCTGGCCTCGGTCTGCCGCGCCGGCTTGAGCTTCATCCATGGTCAGACGGTCGATGCGATCCAGCCCGAAGGTGTGGCGAACGGGATCGCGACCGCGTCGTGGCCGGCACCGGTTGATGGCGGACGGCGCTTTGCCGAATGCCGGGTCGAGGGCGATGCGATCCAGTGGCGTCCAGCTCGCTTGCCCGAAGGCCAGACGGCGACGTGGTCGAACACCCCGACCGATCCGGTCGTGCGCTTCACCCTCCAGGGCGACCAGATCGTCCTGAACCAGACCGACCCGGACGGCACCACGTCGCAGGCCATGTTGCCCGTGCCAGTGGGGGCGGGATGATGCGAATTGTGGTAGGCTGAACGAATGGATATCGCCCCTCGCATCACGGCGGAAGCCGGAAAACTCGGTGGAAAGCCCTGCATTCGCGGGTTGCGTTTCCCGGTGAGCGATCTTCTGGGCTTGCTGGCGGCCGGGGTCAGCGCCGAGGAGATCCTGGCCGACTACCCCTATCTTGAACCGGAGGACATTCCGGCAGCCCTGGCCTATGCAGCGAACCAGCTCGGTCATCCGGTCGTGATGGCGGCAGAGTGAGGTTCATCGTCGATGAACAGCTTCCGCCCGCGCTGGCGCGGTGGCTGCGTGACAAGGGGCAGGATGCCCGCCACGTCGTCGAGCTGGACATGCTGTCCCAGCCCGACATCGACATAGCGCGGTACGCGCTGGAGACGACCTCGGTCATCGTGACCAAGGACGAAGACTATTTGCACTTTCGGCCCCACGTCGGGTTCGTCCAGGTGCTGTGGCTGCGGGTCGGGAATGTGCCGAACGTCGTGTTGCTGAACTGGGTGGAGGCGGGGTGGCCGGAGGCGCTGCGAAAACTGGAAGCAGGAGACGAGATCGTCGAGGTCTGGCCGCCTGTTTGACCCCTTGAACCCGCCGCCAAACTGTTCCAACACCCCGTCGCTCCCCACGAGATCGTCCCTTCCATGCCCCTAGCCAAAGTCAACGGCGTCGAGACCGCGTTCGAGCCCGGGATGACCGTGCTCCAGGTCGCCGAGCGCGCGGGGGCCGAGATCCCGCGTTTCTGCTATCACGAGCGGCTGTCGATCGCCGGGAACTGCCGGATGTGCCTGGTCGAGGTGAAGCCGGGGCCGCCCAAGCCCCAGGCGTCGTGCGCCCTGCCGGCCGCCGAGGGGCAGGAGATCTTCACCGATACGGCGATGGTCAAGAAGGCCCGCGAAGGGGTGATGGAGTTCCTGCTCATCAACCACCCGCTGGACTGCCCGATCTGCGACCAGGGCGGGGAATGCGACCTGCAGGATCAGGCCATGGGCTATGGCCGCGACGGGTCGCGCTATGCCGAGAACAAGCGGGCGGTCGAAGAAAAGAACATGGGTCCGACGGTCAAGACCTTCATGACCCGGTGCATCCAGTGCACCCGCTGCGTGCGGTTCGTGACCGAGGTCGCGGGGGTGCCCGACATCGGCATGATCTCGCGCGGCGAGGACGCGGAGATCACGACCTATCTGGAGAAGGCGGTCGATTCCGAGCTGTCGGGCAATGTCAACGACCTGTGCCCGGTGGGGGCGCTGACGCACCGGCCGTGGCAGTTCCACTATCGCCCGTGGGAGCTGAAGCGGACCGAGACGATCGATGTGATGGACGCGCTTGGGTCCAACATCTCGGCCCAGGCCAAGGGGGCCGAGGTGATGCGCATCCTGCCGCGCGTCAACGAGGGCATCAACGAGGAATGGCTGTCGGACAAGAGCCGCTATGTCGTCGACGGGTTGCAGAAGCGGCGGCTGGACAAGCCCTATGTGCGCGAGAACGGGCGGCTGAGGGCGGCGTCGTGGGACGAGGCGCTGGGGGTCTTGGCGGACAAGTTGACGTCGGCGAAGGCCGATCGGATCGGGGCGATCGCGGGCGACCTCCAGGACGCGGAATCGATGAAGGCGACGCTGGACCTGTTCCGGGCGCTGGGATCGGCGAATACGGATTGCCGCCAGGATGGGTCGGCGCTGGGGCGGGGGGTCCGCGAGGGCTGGCTGTTCAACAGCGGCATCGCGGGAATCGAGGCGGCGGACGCGATCCTGCTGGTCGGGGTCAATCCGCGGACCGAGGCACCGCTGCTGAACGCGCGGCTGCGCAAGGCCTGGCTGAGCGGCAAAACCGAAGTGATGGTGATCGGTGAACAGGCCGACTTGACGTTCGATTACAGCTATCTCGGTGCGGGATCGAAGACGCTGTCGAAACTACCCAAGGCGGCGGTGGACATCCTGAACAAGGCCGAGCGGCCGGCGATCATCGTCGGCGGCGGGGCGGTTTCGGGCGAGAACGGGCCGGCGGTTCTGAACGCCCTGGGCATCCTGGCCAAGAAGGTCGGGGTCGTCGCGGACGGATGGAACGGGTTCAACGTCCTGCACACGGCGGCGGCGCGGGTCGCGGGGCTCGACATGGGCTTCGTGCCGGGCGGGGGCGGTCTGAGCGCGGTCGAGATGGTCCAGCCGGCCGCGCTGGATGTGCTGTTCCTCTTGGGAGCAGACGAGATCGACGCCTCGGCCTCCGATGCGTTCAAGGTCTATCTGGGCAGCCATGGCGACAATGGCGCGCATGGGGCGGACGTGATCCTGCCGGGCGCGGCCTATACCGAGAAGGCCGGGCTGTATGTGAACACCGAGGGCCGGGTTCAGATGGCCGAACGGGTCGTCTTTTCGAAAGGCGAGGCCAAGGACGACTGGGCCATCGTGCGGGCGCTGTCGGAGCGGGTCGGCCAGACGCTGCCCTATGACAGCCTGGACCAGCTGCGGACCCGGTTGATGGCCGATCATCCGACGTTCGGGCGGATCGACTACCTGGCCCCGGCGGCGGCGTTCGACGTCGCGGCCCTGGGGGCCAAGGGCGACCTGGGCGACGTGGCTTTCACCTCGGCGGTGATCGACCCCTATCTGAACAATCCGATCGCGCGGGCCAGCGCGACGATGGCCGAGCTGTCCGCTCTGCGGATCGCGCCGGTCGCGATGGCGGCGGAATGATGGGGACACGTTTCACAATTGGTGTCCTTCTCCCCTTGGGGGAGAAGGTGGGCGGCGGAGCCGCTCGGATGAGGGGGCTGTGTCATCAGACTGGCTGTCCGACGATCGGGTTCGGCTCTGGCAGCCCCCTCAACCGTCACGCTCCGCGAGCCACCTTCTCCCCCGAGGGAAGAAGGAAGGAACGGTTGGAACCGAAGGCGTTCGAGGCCCGCGCATGACTGACAGTTTCTGGACCTCACCCGTCGGCTGGACGCTGGCGACCACGGGCGCGATCCTGCTGGTCACGGTCGGCGTGCTGGTGGCCGTGGCTTTCCTGCTGTTGGCGGACCGCAAGATCTGGGCGGGTATCCAGATGCGCAAGGGGCCCAATGTCGTGGGGCCGTTCGGGCTGTTGCAGTCGTTCGCCGACATGATCAAATTCGTGCTGAAGGAGATCGTCGTGCCGGCCGGAGCCGACAAGGCGGTGTTCCTGCTGGCACCGATCATCACCGTGATCACGGCCTTCATCACCTGGGCGGTGATCCCGTTCGCGCCGGGCTGGGTGATCTCCGACCTGAACGTGGGCATCCTGTACATCTTCGCGATCAGCTCGCTGGGCGTCTATGGCATCATCATGGGCGGTTGGGCGTCCAACTCGAAATATCCGTTCCTGGGATCGCTGCGGTCGGCGGCGCAGATGGTGTCCTATGAGGTGTCGATCGGCCTGGTGATCATCAACGTCATCCTGCTGGCCGGGACGATGAACCTGACGGCCATCGTGACCCAGCAGTCGGGGTGGATCTGGAACTGGTTCGCCTTCGGCGGCGGGGCCGACACCTGGCCGACGGTGCTGGTGATGTTCCCGATGGCGATCGTCTTCTTCGTCTCGGCCCTGGCCGAGACCAACCGCCCGCCGTTCGACCTGCCCGAGGCCGAGTCCGAGCTCGTGGCCGGGTATCAGGTCGAATATTCCTCGACACCGTATCTGCTGTTCATGATGGGCGAGTACGTCAACATCATCTTCATGTGCGCGATGATCAGCCTGCTGTTCTTCGGCGGCTGGAACCCGGGCTTCGACGTGGCCCTGATCGGCCTGCCGAACTGGCCGGAATGGGTGGCGAACCTGTTCTATCTGCTGGTTCTGAGCAGCAAGATCGTCTTCTGGTTCTTCATGTTCGCCATGGTGAAGGGCTTCGTGCCCCGGTACCGGTATGACCAGCTGATGCGGCTGGGCTGGAAGATCTTCCTGCCGACGTCGCTGGTGGCCGTGGTCGTGGTCTCGGCCTGGCGCGTGTTCGCGGTGGGGTCGTGATGCGCGGGGTCGTCCTGATCAGCGCGGGGCTGGCCCTGGGGGCCTGTGCGCCCGATTTCTCAACGCCGACGTCGCCGGCTCAGTGGGAACGCCGCCAGCAGGCCATCGAACGCCGGGAAGCCGAGCGCCGCGCCTTCTGCGAGCGGCCCGGCAACAGTGAAGACAGTCGGTGCCAGTCGGCACCCGGAGCAGGATCATGATCGCCCGTATCAAACAGACCGTGAAGGGCGCGCTGCTGGTCGATGTCGTCGGGACCATGGGCCTGACGTTCCGCGAGATGCTGCGGCCCAAGATGACGGTCAACTATCCGTTCGAGCGCAATCCCCAGTCGCCACGGTTCCGGGGGGAGCATGCGCTGCGTCGCTATCCGAACGGCGAGGAGCGGTGCATCGCCTGCAAGCTGTGCGAGGCGATCTGTCCGGCCCAGGCCATCACGATCGAGAGCGAACCGCGCGCCGACGGCAGCCGTCGCACGACGCGGTACGACATCGACATGGTCAAGTGCATCTATTGCGGCCTGTGCCAGGAGGCCTGCCCTGTGGACGCGATCGTCGAGGGGCCGAACTCGGAGTTCTCGGTCGAGACGCGCGAAGAGCTGCTCTACGACAAGGCTCGGCTGCTGGACAACGGCGATCGCTGGGAGCGGGTGATCGCGAAGAATCTGGAGCTGGATGCGCCGTATCGGTGAACGGCCCCTCTCCCAGAGAGAGAGGGCTTGAGGCTCGCAGAGCGTAGCGATGCGCCAGCCGAAAGGGTGAGGGGTTTCGGTGCGAACCGGTGAGGGCACAACCCCTCACCCTTTCGCGCAAGGACGATCGCAAGCGATCGTGCGCTCAAGCCCTCTCCCTCTGGGAGAGGGAGGGATTGTCGCTTCATTTCGGGGCGATGGGTGTCTAAGAGGTGCGGCGAATTCGTCGGGCCGGGTTGAGTCTGAAAGGGCGACAAGTGCTGCAAGGCATTGCCTTCTATCTGATGGCGGCGGTGGCCGTGGTTTCGGCCTTGCTGGTCGTGACCGCGCGCAATCCCGTGCACAGCGTGCTGTTCCTGATCCTGGCCTTCTTCTCGTCGGCGGGGCTGTTCGTGCTGCTGGGGGCCGAGTTCCTGGCGATGCTGCTGGTCGTGGTCTATGTCGGCGCGGTCGCGGTGCTGTTCCTTTTCGTGGTCATGATGCTGGACGTGGACTTCGTGCGGCTGCGCGAAGGCTTCGCGCGCTACATGCCGTTCGCCCTGATCATCGCCGGGGTGCTGCTGGTCGAGATGATCGTCATCTCCTTCGCCGTGGTTTCGGGCGGGGCGGCGGCGGATGCAACCGTGCCGATGGCGTTCAGCGGTGACGCCTCCAACGTCGAGACGATCGGCCGGGTGCTCTATACGGACTATGTCTATTTCTTCCAGGCGGCGGGGATCGTGCTCTTGATCGCCATGATCGGGGCCATCGTCCTGACCCTGCGCCACAAGCCGGGCATCAAGCGCCAGAAGGTGGCCACCCAGGTCGGCCGCGACGCGAAAACCGCCATCGAGATCAAGGGCGCCACGACCGGCGCCGGCCTGTCGCCCGAGGATCTGCGCTGATGGAAGTCGGCCTGCACCACTATCTGGCGGTCGCCGCCATGCTGTTCACCATCGGGGTGTTCGGCATCTTCGTGAACCGCAAGAACGTGATCATCATCCTGATGTCGGTCGAGCTGATCCTGCTGGCCGTGAACATCAATTTCGTCGCCTTCTCGGCCTATCTGAACGACGTCCAGGGGCAGATCATGGCCATGTTCGTGCTGACGGTCGCCGCCGCCGAGGCCGCCGTGGGCCTGGCCATCCTGGTGACCTTCTTCCGCAACCGCGGCGACATCGCGGTCGACGATGCCTCGGTGATGAAGGGCTAGGGCGGATGAATCGCACACATCTGTTCCTTCTCCCCTCGGGGGAGAAGGTGGCCCGCGCAGCGGGACGGTTGAGGGGGCTCGCTGGGCAGCCCGTGGCCTCTGGCGTTCCGCCCGAATTTGGGGATGCAGCCCCCTCATCCGTCATGCTCCGCATGACACCTTCTCCCCCGAGGGGAGAAGGAAGCGTTGGAATGACCGCGTGACGATCGAACTTTTGGTCACCCTGGGCGTGTTCGCCCCGCTGCTGGGTGCGGCCGTCGCAGGCTTCTTCGGCCGCCGGATCGGCGACATCGGCTCGCAGGCCGTCACGACCGGCCTGCTGTTCTTCTCGTGCGCCGTGGCCTGGACCGTGTTCGGCCAATGGACCTGGGGCGGGCTGGAAGCCTTCACCGTCCAGATCGCGCCCTTCATCAACGTCGGCGACTTCCAGTCCAACTGGGCCATCCGCATCGACGCCCTGTCGGCGGTGATGCTGGTGGTGGTGACGACGGTGTCGTCGCTCGTGCACCTGTATAGCTGGGGATACATGGCCGAGGACGACAGCCGCCCGCGCTTCTTCGCCTATCTGTCGCTGTTCACCTTCGCCATGCTGATGTTGGTCACGGCGGCGGACTTCATGCAGCTGTTCTTCGGCTGGGAAGGGGTGGGGCTGGCGTCCTATCTGCTGATCGGTTTCTGGTACAAGAAGCCCACCGCCAGCGCCGCCGCCATCAAGGCCTTCGTCGTCAACCGCGTCGGCGATTTCGGCTTTGCGCTCGGCATCATCACCGTGTTCTGGATGTTCGGCACGATCCAGTTCGCCGAACTGTTCCCCGCCATCGCGGCCTGGGAGGGCCGGGGCTGGGTGTTCCTGAACCACGAATGGTCGGCGCTGGACCTGGCCGGGGTGCTGCTGTTCATCGGGGCGATGGGCAAGTCGGCCCAGTTCTTCCTGCACACCTGGCTGCCCGACGCCATGGAGGGCCCGACGCCGGTGTCGGCCCTGATCCACGCCGCGACCATGGTGACGGCGGGCGTCTATATGGTCTGCCTGCTGAGCCCCATCTATGAATATGCGCCGACGGCGGCCTTGCTGATCGCCATCACCGGCGGGATCACGGCCCTGTTCGCCGCGACCGTCGGGCTGATGCAGAACGACATCAAGCGGGTCATCGCCTATTCGACCTGTTCGCAGCTGGGCTATATGTTCTTCGCGGCGGGCGTCGGCTCATACCAGTCGGCCATGTTCCACCTGTTCACCCACGCCTTCTTCAAGGCGCTGCTGTTCCTGGGGGCCGGCTCGGTCATCCACGGGATGCATCACGAGCAGGACATGCGGAAGATGGGGGGGCTGTGGAAGCTCTTGCCCGTCACCTATGCGGTGATGATGATCGGCACCATCGCCATCACCGGCCTGGGCATCCCCGGCCATGACTTCAAGTTCGGTTTCGCGGGCTTCTATTCCAAGGATTCGATCCTGGAGAGCGCCTTCGCCGCCGCCGACTACAGCCCGGCGGGCCTGTTCGTCTTCTTCATCGGCCTGTTCGCGGCCGGGCTGACGGCCTATTATTCGTGGCGCCTGATCTTCATGACCTTCCATAACAAGCCGGTATGGAAGGATGACACCCATGCCCATCACCACGACGATCACGCCACCACCGCCCAGCTGGAAACCCATTCCGAGCCGCTCGCCGACGACCACGCCCACGACGACCATCACCACCACGGCCCGCTGAAGCCACACGAGAGCCCGTGGATCATGCTGGTGCCGCTGATCCTGCTGTCGGTGGGCGCGATCGCGTCGGGCTTCGCCTTCTACGAACAGTTCGTGGGCCATCATGAGCACGACTTCTGGCGCGGAGCCATCTTCACCGGGGCCGACAACCACGTCCTGCACGACAGCCACGAGGTCCCGACCTGGGTCCTGTGGGCCCCGCTGGTCTTCTCCCTGACCGGCACCGCCTTCGCCGTCTGGTTCTATGTCATCAGGGAGGGGCTGGCGCGCCGCATGGCCGAGACGCGGGGCCCGTTGTGGACCTTCCTCTACAACAAGTGGTTCTTCGACGAGCTTTACGACCTGGTCTTCGTGCGCGGGGCCAAGGCGCTGGGCGACCTGTTCTGGAAGATCGGCGACGTGAAGATCATCGACGGCCTGGGGCCGAACGGGGCCGCCTGGGCGGCGCTGAAATCCGCCGGACGGCTGGCCAAGGTCCAGTCCGGCTATGTCTATCACTATGCGTTCGTGATGCTGATCGGCGTGGCCGGCCTGCTCGCCTTCGCCCTCTCGGCCTGGGGAGGCTGAGCCATGCCGAACATCCTGAGCATCATCACCTTCCTGCCGCTGGTCGGCGCGGCGATCATCTTTGGCCTGCGCCTGACCGCGAAGTCGGACGAGGCCGCCGCCGGCAACGCCCGCTGGGTGGCCCTGGCGACGACCCTGATCACCCTGGCGGCGTCCTGCCTGCTGGTGGCCCAGTTCGACGCCTCCAACCCCGCCTATCAGTTCGTCGAGCGGTATGAATGGTTCGCGGGGGCCCAGTATCACCTGGGCGTGGACGGGGTCTCGATCCTGTTCGTGCTGCTGACGGCGTTCCTCTTGCCGATCTGCATCCTGGCCAGCTGGAAATCGATCGAGACGCGCGTCGTCGAATACATGATCGCCTTCCTGGTGCTGGAGACGCTGGTCATCGGCGTATTCACCGCCCTGGACCTGTTCCTGTTCTACATCTTCTTCGAGGGCACCCTGGTGCCGATGTTCCTGATCATCGGCATCTGGGGCGGGGCGAACCGGATCTATGCCTCGTACAAATTCTTCCTCTACACCCTCTTGGGTTCGGTCCTGATGCTGCTGGCCATGCTGTGGATGGCCAATGAAGCCGGGACCACCAGCATCCCGGCGCTCAAGGACTACGCCTTCGGCCCCCAGGCCCAGACCCTGCTGTGGCTGGCCTTCTTCGCCTCGTTCGCGGTCAAGATGCCGATGTGGCCGGTGCATACCTGGCTGCCCGACGCCCACGTCCAGGCCCCGACGGCGGGGTCGGTCATCCTGGCCGGCATCCTGCTGAAGCTGGGCGGCTACGGCTTCATCCTGTTCAACCTGCCCATGTTCCCGCTGGCGTCGCAGATGTTCGCGCCGATGGTGTTCGCCCTGTCGGTGATCGCCATCGTCTACACCTCGCTGGTCGCCTTCCGGCAGACCGACATCAAGAAGCTGATCGCCTATTCCTCGGTGGCCCACATGGGTTTCGTCACCATGGGCATCTTCTCGGGCAATGCGCAGGGGATACAGGGCGCCATCTTCCAGATGCTGAGCCACGGCCTGATCTCGGGCGCGCTCTTCCTGTGCGTCGGCGTCGTCTATGACCGGATGCACACCCGCGAGATCGCCGCCTATGGCGGTCTGACCTCCAGGATGCCGTGGTACGCGGCCATCTTCCTGATGTTCACCATGGCCAATGTCGGCCTGCCGGGGACCAGCGGCTTCGTCGGCGAGATCCTGACCATGACGGCGGTGTACGAGGTCTCGACCTGGGCGGCGTTCGTCGCGGCCTCGGGCGTGATCCTGTCGGCGGTCTATGCGCTGACGCTGTACCGCAACGTCATGTTCGGAGAGATCACCAATCCGGCCCTGGCCACCATCGCCGACATCGACCGGCGCGAGCTCTTGGTCTTCGTGCCGCTGATCGTCGGCACCCTGTTGCTGGGCGTGCAGCCCGGGCTGGTGCTGGACTATACCGCCGCCTCGGTCGAGGCGGTATCGACCACCTATCGCGCCGCGATCGGCGGGTGAGACTGACATGATCGACCTTTCCTCCGCCCTGCCGCTCGCGGCCTCCGAGATCACCCTGACGGTCGGGGCCCTGGTGCTGCTGGTCGCCGGAGCCTTCATCGGCGACAAGTCGGCGCGCGGCGTCTCGATCGCCGCGGTCGCCCTGCTGGTCGCCGGCGCGGCCATCGCCGCCACCGGTCCGATGGGCGTCGCCTTCGACGGGGCCTTCGTGGCCGATCCCCTGGCCGTCTATGGCAAGGTGGCGATCTATCTGACGGCGGCGGTGGCGGTGGTGCTGGGCGGCGGCTGGATGCAGCGCGAACGCATCGCCAAGATCGAATATCCGATCCTGATCGTGCTGGCCTCCGTCGGGATGAGCATGATGGCCTCGTCCGGCGATCTGATCTCGATGTACGTCGGGATCGAGCTGCATTCGCTGGCGCTGTATGTGCTGGCCGCCTACCACCGCGACGACCTGAAGGCATCGGAAGCCGGGCTGAAGTATTTCGTGCTGGGGGCGCTGTCGTCGGGGCTGCTGCTGTACGGGGCCAGCCTGGTCTATGGGTTCACCGGCTCGATGCGGTTCGACGAGATCGCCGCCATCGCCGCCAATGGCGAGGCCAATGTCGGCCTGATCTTCGGCCTGGTGTTCGTGATCTGCGGCCTGGCGTTCAAGGTGTCCGCCGCCCCGTTCCACATGTGGACGCCCGACGTCTATGAGGGCGCGCCCACCCCGGTGGTGGCCCTGTTCGCCACCGCGCCCAAGCTGGCGGCGATGATCCTGATCGCCCGCGCCCTGTCCGAAGGGTTCGGCGGCATTCACGACCAGTGGGCGCAGGTGCTGATCCTGATCTGTTTGATCTCGTTCGCGGTCGGCGCGTTCGGCGGCATCGCCCAGAAGGACGTGCAGCGGCTGCTGGCCTATTCGTCGATCGCCAACATCGGCTATGCCCTGCTGGGCATCGCGGCGGGGACGGAAGCGGGTCTGCAGGCCATGCTGATGTTCATGACCCTGTACGTGATCGACCAGATCGGCTTCTTCGCCATCCTGCTGTCGTTGTCGAAGTCGGGGCGTCCGATCCGCAAGATCGCCGATCTGGCGGGGCTCAAGAAGGACCGCCCCTTGACGGCGGTGGCGATCACCGTGCTGTCGCTGTCGGTGCTGGGTATGCCGCCGTTCTCGGGCTTCTGGGGCAAATACTATGTGTTCGGCGCGGCGGCGGAGGCCGGCTATTGGCAGGTGGCGACAGTCGGTCTGGTGGCCTCGGTCGTGGCGGCCTTCTACTATCTGCGGATCATCAAGCTGATGTGGTTCGACGCCCCGTTGGATGAGGTCGCGACCGACAAGGCGCCGGTGGAGTCGCAGTGGATCGGCTGGGCCGGCGCGGCCTTCGCCTTCCCGCTGGTGATCGTGGGCCTGACCTGGCTGGAGCCGCTGACCCGCGTCGCCGCCTCGGGCTTCGGAGCCGGGTAGGGCGGTGAGCCCGATCCTGCTGCTCGACGAGACGGACTCCACCAATGCGGAGGCGCGGCGGCGGGCCGAGGCCGGAGAGACCGGACCCCTCTGGATCATGGCGCGGCGTCAGACGTCGGGGCGCGGGCGGCGCGGGCGGACCTGGGAGAGCGAAACCGGCAATCTGTTCGCCACCCTGCTCCACCTGACCCGGAAATCCCCTGCCGAGGCGGCCCAGGTCACCTTCGTGGCGGCCCTGGCGGTCGCGGACTTGCTGGAAGCCTTCGCCGTGCCGGGTGCCGTCACGATCAAATGGCCCAATGACGTGATGATCGCGGGCGAAAAGGCCTCTGGCATTCTGGTGGAATCGGGGGCCCATGCGACCGGCGCGCTGTGGCTGGCGGTCGGCATCGGGGTCAATCTGGCCCACGCCCCAGACGACACCGAGCGGCCCGCGACGGCCTTGGCGCGGCATCTCCGACCGGACGTGGCCTATCCGCCTTCGCCCGACGTCGCAGCCGACGTCCTGGCCGAAGCCTTCGCCGTCTGGATGAACCGCTGGGAGAGGCTGGGATTCCAGCCGATCCTGGACGCCTGGACCGCCCGCACGCGCGGCCTGGACCAGCCGTGTATCGCGCGTGTGGGCCATGAGACCCTCACCGGCGTGGCCGAGGGGGTGGCACCGGACGGGGCATTGCGTCTGCGTTTGGCCGACGGATCGCTGAGGCTGATCTCGGCAGGCGACGTCTTCTTCAATGAGGCGGCGTGACGCCTTGCGAGACGATGCCTGAAGGCGCATCTTACGTTCTGCCGATCGATCTGAAGGATTAAAACCATGTCGGTCACAGCGACCCTGTCCTCCAAGTTCCAGATTTCCGTACCCAAGGCCGTCCGCGACGAACTCGGCTGGGAGGCGGGTCAGAAGCTGGTTTTCGTTCCCAGGGGCAAGGGTGTCGTCTTGGTGCCCGTGCCAGAGTTGAAGGACCTGTTCGGCATCGCCAAAGGCGCGGACACGAGCGACTATCGAGACCGCAACGACCGCTACTAATGCGGCTTGTCGACACGTCCGCCTGGATCGAGTTCCTCGCCGGTACGGCGACGGGCAAGAGGCTGGCACCGGCCATGCCGGAGGTTGAAGACTGGCTGGTTCCCACCATGGTCCAGCTCGAGCTCGCGAAATGGCTTATTCGATATCGTGCAGACCTGCTTGACCCGACCATCGCTCTCAGCCGCACTTGTGTCGTCGCGCCGATGACGATGCGCATCGCGCTTGTCGCCGGAGAGACTTGCGTCAATCACAAGCTGGCCACAGCGGACGCGGTCATCTATGCCACCGCTCAGGAATACGGGGCCGAACTGCTGACCTGTGACGCCCATTTCCGCGATCTGCCGGGCGTCATCCTGGTCGAGAAGAACTGACCCGATCCACGGATACCTCTGCGCATGCTGCTCGCCATCGAACAGGGCAACACCAATACGCTGTTCGCGGTGCATGACGGCGAGCGCTGGATCGCCCAGTGGCGTACGGCGACCGAAAGCAATCGCACGGCCGATGAATACGCCGTCTGGCTCAATCAGCTGCTCGGCATGCGCGGCCTGGCGGTCGGCCAGTTGGACGGCTGCATCATCTCCAGCGTCGTGCCGCAATCAATCTTCAACCTGCGGAACCTGTCGCGGCGCTACCTGTCCGTCGAACCCCTCGTCATCGGCGACAACGTCGACCTCGGCATCGAGGTCCGCATCACCAAACCCAGCGAGGCCGGCGCCGACCGCCTGGTCAACGCCGTCGGCGCCCATCTCGCCTATCCCGGCGACCTGCTCTTGATCGACAGCGGTACCGCCACCACCTTCGACGTCGTGGCCGCCGACGGGGCGTTCGAGGGCGGGGTGATCGCGCCCGGCATCAACCTCAGTCTCCAGGCCCTGCACGAGGCCGCCGCCATGCTGCCGCGCATCGCCATCCAGCGCCCCGAACGGGTGATCGGCAAGGACACCGTCTCCAACATGCAATCGGGCGTCTTCTGGGGCTATGTGGCCCTGATCGAGGGCCTGGTTGAGCGCATCAAGGCGGAGTGGGGCGCGCCCATGACCGTCATCGGCACCGGCGGCGTCGCCTCGCTGTTCGAGGGCGCCACCCCATCCATCGACCGGTTCGATCCGGACCTGACCATCCGCGGCCTGCTGGAGATCTGGCGCCGCAACACAGATTTGAAAGCTCAATGAAAAAGAAAACCAACGACGAACTCGTCTTCCTGCCGCTGGGCGGGTCGGGCGAGGTCGGGATGAACCTCAATGCTTACGGCTATGGGCCGGAAGCCAACCGCGAATGGATGATCGTCGATGTCGGCGTGACCTTCGCCGACCTGTCGACGCCCGGCGTGGACATCATCGTGCCCGATCCGGCCTTCCTGGAAGGCGAAAAAATTCGCGGCATCGTCCTGACCCACGCACACGAGGACCATATCGGGGCCCTGCCGTGGCTGTGGGAGCGGTTGAAGGCGCCGCTGTATGCCACGCCGTTCACCGCCTTCCTGATCCGCGAGAAACTGCGCGACCGGGGCATCCTAAAGGACGTCAAGATCATTGAGGTGCCGATGGGGGGCCATATCGATCTGGGGCCGTTCCAGATCGACATCATCCGCATGACTCATTCGATCGCCGAGCCGACCGGCCTGGCCATCAGGACGCCGCTGGGCACCGTCTTCCACACCGGCGACTGGAAGCTGGACCCCAACCCGGTCGTGGGTCAGCCCACCGACATCGCCGCGATCCAGAAACTGGGCGACGACGGGCTGCTGGCGATGGTCTGCGATTCCACCAATGTCTTCGTCGAAGGCGAGGCCGGTTCGGAAACCGAGGCCCAGAAGGGCCTGATCGACCTGATCGGTTCGCTGAAGACCGGCCGGATCGCCGTCGGCTGTTTCGCCTCCAACGTCGCCCGCATGGTCAGTGTGATGAAGGCCGCCGACAAGGCTGGCCGCCGCGTGGCCCTGGCCGGGCGGTCGATGCACCGGATCACGGCGGCGGCGAAACACGTCGGCCTGTTCGGAGACTCGAAACGCATCCTGTCGGAGGAGGAGGCCCGCGCCTGGCCTGCCGACGAAATCCTGTACCTGTGTACCGGCAGTCAGGGCGAGGACCGCGCCGCCCTGTCGCGGATCGCCAACGGGACGCATCCGTTCATCAAGCTGGGTCTCGGCGACCACTGCCTGTTCTCGTCGCGGATCATTCCAGGGAACGAACTGGCCATTGCCGACCTGCAGGATCGCCTGGCCGACCGGGGGGTGCGGCTCTATACCGAGAAGGACCACCCCGGCATTCACGTTTCCGGCCACCCGTGCCGCGACGAAATCCGCCAGATGTACGCCTGGGCCCGGCCCCGCATCGCCGTCCCGACCCACGGCATGCGCCGTCACCTGATGGAACATGCGGCGCTGGCTCGCGAACTGGGTACGCCCGAGGCGGTCACGCCGAGAAACGGCGACATGGTCCGTCTGGCGCCGGGGCCTGCGGCCATCATCGACGAGGTGCCGAACGGCCGCCTTTATGTCGATGGCGGCATGGTGGTGACCGAACAGGGCGAGGCCCTGCGCGAACGCCGCCACGCCTCGACCAACGGCGTGCTGGTGGTCAGTTTCGTCATGGACCGGCGCGGCAAGATCGCCTCCGACATCGATGTGCGCGCCATCGGCCTGCCGGGCGACGAAGTCACGCCGCTGGGCGACGCACTCGACGACCTGGCCGAGCGAGTCGAACAGGTCGTGGGATCGCTGAAGGGCGAAGCGCGCGGTGACGACATGGTGGTCGAACAGGCCGTGGCGCGGGTGTTGAAGAAGGCCTCGCAACAGATCTGGGATCGCCGCCCGATCGTGGAAACCGTCATCCTGCGGCTGTAAATCACCTCTCCGTTCGCGTGAGCGAACGGGGAGGACAGATCGACGCGGAGCGGCGATCAGGAGGGGGCGACGCGGTATCCATGATGAGCGCCTTTGACATCGTCTCGCCCCCGCCTGGCTGCTCCGCAGCCGGTCCTCCCCATTCGCCTTCGCGAATGGAGAGGTGAGGTGGGCCACCGCTTCGACCACGCCCTCGACCGCGTTCGCCATGCCCGGCATCCGCTGCACGGCGTCGCCAAATGGAGCCTGATCGGCTTTCAGTCGCTGGTCGGACTGTTCGTGCTGTTCTGCGTGATCAACCTGGTCCTGACCTTCGCCGTGCAGCGGCCGCGCGACATTCTGCCCCGGCTGGAGCGTGAGCTGACGGCGCTGAATCACGCGACCCGGACGGGCGGTCGATGGACGCGCGGGCCTTCTTCGATGTCTATGGCGAGGCGCTGAGGGCCGAGCCCGCCGCCGCGGACATCCATGCCTATTTCGAGACCCGCTTCGGCCAGCGCCGGACCCTGCTGGACCAGGCGATGGTTCAGCACATGCAAGACCGGTTCGGCGGTCTGGACAGCCGGTCCTTTCCGCCCGGCGTCTATGTCGGGGTGCGGGCGCTGGGGCCGGACGCGATGCCGGTCGTGCCGGTGACGAAATACCTGGCGCAGTATGTCTTCTTCCCGTGTCACGCCTATCTGCTGGTGGTGCCGGAATAGGGGACGCCCGCCGTCTTTTCGGCCAGCCAGAGCGGCAAGTTCGACGCCATGGCCGACCGGGCCGATCGCCTGGCGGCCCGGATCGAGCCGTTCGCGCCGGGGGCCTATGACTATCCGTCGTCGGGCCAGAGCATCCACGAATTGGCCCTGATCACCCAGAACCCCGACGAGATCGCCGCGGCCGAGGACAGCCTGCGCGAGGCCGAGGCCCGGCTGCGCGCCGCCGACATCGCCTATGGCGTGCTGGCCCCCAACGCCAACACCGTGGTCGGCTGCATCCTGGAGGAGGCGGGCGTGATGACCCAGCAGGAACGGTCAACGACCCTTCTGGCCCTGCGCGCGCCGGGCGTGGGGGCCGCCTGCCGTTAGGCGCGCCGCAAAGCAGTCTTTGCGTGCCACCCAGGAACCGACTTGGCGCGGACCGGTTGCGAGAGTCCAGCGACAGGAGCCGCCATGCCGTCCGAAATGAAGCCGGGTGCGACCTTTCCCGATTACGTCCTGCCCGACCACACCCAGACGCCGCGCCGCCTTTCGGCCCTGCAAGGCGACGATCCGATGGTTCTGGTCCTGACGCGGGGGGCCTTTTGTCCCAAGGACAGGGCGCATCATCACGAACTGGTCCGCTTCTATCCGGAACTGGTGGTCGGCTTCACCAAGATCGCCACCATCACGACCGACGACTGGCACCTGGCAAACAACATGCGCCAGCAGACCAATGCCCAGTGGCCGTTCCTGTATGACGAGGACCGCACGATCCAGAAGGATTTCGACATCAAGGAATATACAGACACCGAGCACGACATCATGGTGCCGCACACCCTGCTGCTCAGGCCGGGGCTGGTGATCGAGCGGGTGTGGAACGGCTATTGGTACTGGGGCCGGCCCTCGATGGCCGAACTGCATCAGTCGCTGCGGGACCTGACGCGTGACATCCGCCCGGACTGGGACATCACCACGCCCGAGATGAAGGCGGCGTTCGAGCGCGGCGAGAAGGAGCCGTTCTTCCCCTATGGCAAGCGATCGATGACCGAGGTGCTGACGGAAATGTCCGGCGCGGTGGACCAGTACGCCGGGAGCGCGTGACACCGGGCCGCTTGCGTCGGAGAGCCCTGACGCCGCATAGAGCGGCATGATCGGAAGACTGAACCATGTCGGCGTCGCCACCCCGTCCATTGAGGACAGTGTGCGGGTGTATCGCGACATGCTGGGGGCGACCGCGATCGGGGTGCCGTTCGACCTGCCGGAGCAGGGGGTGCGGGTGTGTTTCGTCGATCTGCCCAACACCCAAGTCGAACTGATCGAGCCGCTGGGGGAGGCGTCGACCCTGCACGGGTTCCTGGCGAAGAACCCCAAGGGTGGACAGCATCACCTGTGTTTCGAGGTTCCGGACATTCTGGCGGCGCGTGATGAGATGGTGGCCAAGGGCGCGACGATCCTGGGCGGCGGTGAGCCACGCATCGGGGCGCACGGGACGCCGATCCTGTTCCTGCATCCGCGCGAAATGGGCGGCCAGCTGATCGAACTGATGGAAACGCCGAAGGCGGCGCACTGACATGCCGATCGGCCCGATCACCATGTTCGCCATCTACATCGTCTGCTGGTGGACGGTGCTGTTCGCCGTCCTGCCGATCGGCATGAGCCAGGACGCCCAGGAACGCCCCACCGACGGAGCCCAGTGGGGTGCCCCCAAGGAACCGCACCTGAAGCGGAAATTCATCACTACCACCTGGGTCTCGGCGATCCTGTGGGCGTTCGTGATGCTGCTGATCTGGACGGGGTGGCTGCCCCTGCCGGACCTGGGCTGAGCCGGTGATGCGCGGCGGACCCGTCGCCGCCTCGCCCGACGCCTATGTCGCGGCGCTGGGCGGTTGGCAGAGGTCGCTCGTGGAGGCTCTGCGGGCCGCTGTGCTGAGCGCCGGCCCGGTCGATGAGGTCATCAAATGGGGGCATCTGGTCTATCTGGACCACGGCCCCGCGATCCTGATCCGCGCCGAGGACGAGCGGGTGCTGCTCGGCTTCTGGCGCGGGCGATCGCTGGTCGAGCACGAGCCCCGGATCAAGGCCGGCGGCAAATACGACATGGGCAACTGGGTGCTGAGGGCGGGCGACGCCATCGATCCCGAGACAGTGGCCGATCTGGCCCGGCGAGCCTTGCGGATGAACCGCGAGCTCGGCGATCCGACCAAGCCCGGCCCGGCCTAATCCTCGGACGGCTCGCGGCGGTGGCCGTCCAGGGCCGCGCGGTTGCGATCCGCGTCCCGCAGGGCCGCCTCCCGCTCGGCGCGGGACAGGCCGTGGACGACGCGATTGGTCTCGGCCTTTTGCCGGGCGTCCCGCTTGTCCCTGGCCTTGCGGACCTTGTTCAGATTGACGACCTCGCCCATGCCGACAGGGTCGCGCCGTCTGCCGAAAATGACAACCCTTCCCCCGAAATGGGCGAAAGGATGTCGAATAGATCCCCTTGCTTCTTCATGTCCGGCGGCACCCGAAACCGGGTCTCGTCGAGCTGGTGCCGAGGAGCGTCCAGGCCATAGCGTTTGATCGCCGCCTTGAAGCGGGTCGCGATCAGCTCGGCGACGGGCCCGGTGCCCTTCATCCGCGTGTTCCAGTCGGGGTCGTAGTCGCGGCCGCCGCGGGTCTGGCGGATCAGGGACATGACGCGGGCGGCGCGGTCAGGGCGGGCGTCGGCCAGCCATTCGCGGAACAGGTCCTTGATCTCGAGCGGCAGGCGCAGGGTGACGTACATGGCCGTGGTGGCGCCGACCTTGGCGGCGGCTTCCAGCACGGACTCCAGCTCGTGGTCGTTCAGGCCGGGGATGACCGGGGCGAAGCCGACGCCGACCGGGACGCCCGCGTCGGCCAGACGGGCGATGGCCTCCAGGCGGCGGGCGGGGGTGGAGGCACGCGGCTCCATCGACCGGGCCAGGTCGCGGTCCAGCGTCGTGATCGAGACGAAAGCCGAGGCCAGGCCGTCCCGGCCCATCGGGCCCAGGATATCCAGGTCGCGGGTGATCAGGTGCGACTTGGTGATGATGCTGAACGGGTGGTTGAAGCGGCGCAGGACATCCAGCAGGGCGCGGGTGATCTTCTGCTCGCGCTCGACCGGCTGATAGGGGTCGGTGTTGCCGCCTATGTGGATGCGCTTGCAGACGTAGCGGCGCTTGGCGAGTTCCTGTTCCAGGAGACGCGCGCCTTCGGGCTTGAAGAAGAGCCGGCTCTCGAAATCCAGGCCCGGGGATAGGCCCATGTGGGCATGGGACGGACGGGCGTAGCAGTAGATACAGCCATGTTCGCAGCCTCTGTAGGGATTGATGGAGCGGTCGAAACCGATGTCCGGGCTGGTGTTGCGCGTGATGATGGTCCGGGCGCGCTCGGGCGTCAGGATGGTGCGGAGTGGTGGGGCGTCCGCGTCCTGGTCGGTCCAGCCGTCGTCGGCGATCTCGCGCACGTCGGACTCATAGCGGCCGGTCGCATTGGAACGGGCGCCACGACCACGAACGGAGGAGGGCAGGGCGGTGGACATGGGGTGAGGATAGCCGCGAACCAGAACAAAGCAAGAACATAGTGTCGCCTCCCCATCGCGGTGGGCGATGGGGAGGACAGGTCGCGTCAGCGACCAGGCGGGGGCGACTCCGGCGATCGAGATCGGGGTTATCGGTGCGACGCGGTCGGTTCCGAGTCGCCCCCTCCTGGCTGCTGCGCAGCCTGTCCTTCCCATTCGCCAACTCGAATGGAGAGGTGAAACAACACGGTATTTTAATACCGCGCTGCTAAAGTCGTTTATTTACAGTGATCTAAGTGGTTTTTGTGTGCGCACATGCCCTTGACCTTTCCCACCCGGTCCCGTATCAGCGCGCCTTCCGTTCGACCGGCCCGGTTGGACCGTCCCGTTCGCCTTTCCCAGGAACCCTCGTCATGCTGAAGAGCACCACGGCTTCGCTGAAGCCGGCCGAGGTCGAGAAGAAGTGGATCCACATCGATGCCGAAGGCGTCGTGGTGGGCCGTCTCGCGACCTTCATCGCCAACCGTCTGCGCGGCAAGCACCGCGGCGACTATACCCCGCACGTCGATTGCGGCGACTATGTCGTTGTGACCAACGTCGACAAGGTCGTTTTCACCGGCAAGAAGACCACCGACAAGATCTACTATCGCCACACCGGCCACCCGGGCGGCGTCAAGTCGACCACGCCGCAGAAGGTGCTGGGTGGACGCTTCCCTGAGCGCGTGCTGGAGAAGGCCGTCGAGCGCATGCTGCCTAAGGAAAGCCCGCTGGCCCGCAAGCAGATGACGCACCTGCGCCTGTTCGCCGGTTCGGCCCACGAACACGAAGCCCAGAAGCCCGAGACGATCGACTTCAAGTCGGCCTCGCCCAAGAACACCCGGAGCGTCTGAGCATGACCGACGTGACTGCCGAAACCACCGCCCCGCAGACCGACGCGCCCGCCGCGACCGGCTTCGACGCCCTCAAGACCCTGCAGACGCCGGGCGCCGGCGAGGAGCATCCGGTCTATACCCAGAAGCTGGACGCCCAGGGCCGCGCCTATTCGACCGGCAAGCGCAAGAACGCGATCGCCCGCGTCTGGGTCAAGCCCGGCTCGGGCAAGATCACCGTCAACGGCAAGGAACTGAACGCCTATTTCGCGCGTCCGGTGCTGCAGATGATGGTGGCCCAGCCGCTGGAGGTCACCGACCGGGTGACCCAGTTCGACGTGGTCTGCACGGTCGAGGGCTCGGGCCTGTCGGGCCAGGCCGGTGCCATCCGCCACGGCCTGTCGCACGCCCTGACGCACTATGAGCCCGGCCTGCGCCCGGTCCTGAAGCCGCACGGCTTCTTGACCCGCGACAGCCGCGTGGTCGAGCGCAAGAAGTACGGCCGCGCCAAGGCCCGCCGCAGCTTCCAGTTCTCGAAGCGCTAAATCCCGACCGGGATTTGGGATACGAAAGGGCGCTTCGGGGAAACCCGAGGCGCCTTTTTTTCTTCCCTCTCCCAGCGAGAGAGGGCTTGAGCCTCCAAGAGCGCAGCGATTGGTAAGGCGAAAGGGTGAGGGGTCACGGTTTCAGACTTCAACCCCTCACCCTTTCGCGCAAGAACGACGGCTGCGCCGCCGTGCGCTCAAGCCCTCTCCCTCTGGGAGAGGGATCAGGGATAGACGATGCACACGATTTTCATCGACGGCGAGGCAGGCACCACCGGGCTGGAAATCCGCGAGCGGCTGGAAGCGCGGGGCGACCTGGAGCTGATCCTGCTGGGCGAGCGGCGGCGTAACGTCGCGGCGCGGCGCGAGGCGCTGAACGCGGCGGATGCGGTGATCCTGTGCCTGCCCGACGACGCGGCGCGCGAGGCCGTGGGCCTGATCCAGAACCCGGCGGTGAAGGTGATCGACGCCTCGACCGCCCATCGGGTCGATCCGGCCTGGACCTATGGCTTTCCCGAGATGGCCCAGAGGCCTGGAGACGTGCGGCAGGGCGAGCGGATCGCGGCGGCGACGCGCGTGTCGAACCCCGGCTGCTATCCGACCGGCTTCATCGGCCTGGTCGCGCCGCTGGTGAGGTCGGGGTTGATGCGCCCCGACCATCATGTGACGGTCAATGCGGTGTCGGGTTATTCTGGCGGCGGCAAGGCCATGATCGCCGAGTTCGAAGCCGCCGACGCCAGGACGGCCTATCGCGCCTATGGCCTGGCGCTGGGACACAAGCACGTCCCGGAGATGACGGTCCATTCGGGGCTGGTTCGCGACGTCCTGTTCACCCCCGCCGTGGGGGCCTATCGCCAGGGGATGCTGGTCGAGGTGCCGCTGCATCTGGTGTCGCTGGCGGGCTGGCCGTCGGTCGAGGCGGTCCACGCCGTTCTGGCCGAGGCCTATGCCGACGCGCATTTCGTCGAGGTCGCGCCGTTGGACACGACCGAGGCCATGACCGGCCTTGACCCCGAGGGTCTGAACGGCACCAACCGGATGCGTCTGCATGTGTTCGGCGACCGGGGCGGCGGCCAGGCCCGCCTGGTCGCCCTGCTGGACAATCTCGGCAAGGGCGCGTCCGGCGCGGCGGTGCAGAACCTGAACCTGATGCTGGGCCTGGACGAGAGCACGGGGCTGCGCTGATCTCGATCAGGCGACGAGGGTAACGGTCGGCGTGCCGAGACGGGCGAAGTCTTGATCGAAGGTCAGCACCTCTTCGCAACCGTTGGTCCAGGCCTGTTGGAGGATGACACCGTCGGAGAAATCGCCGCCGCGCTGCAGGAAGGACAGGCCCGCCTGAACCGATAGCGTATCGACACGAATGTTGGCCGCTGAAACCAGGATACGCAGGGTGTTCTCGATCTGCGTCCGATCCCATTTCTTGCGATCCAGTACCCAGGCCAGCTCGCAAAGAACGATTGGCGAGATGAAGATTTCGGACGCGGCCTGAAGCCTGTCTTTGGCCAATGGAGACTGGATCGGGTCATCATCGAGAATGGCGCGCGCGAGCAGATTGGTATCCGCAGCGATCATCGCGAGATCGTCCTGCGATCTTTATCGGCCACGGCGTCAATCACCGCGTCGTTCATGTCCTCGATGGTCATGGGCTTGTCGCCAGGGCGTTTCAGCATCCCGAACACCGCGCTGATGTCGTGTTTCGGCTGTTCCGGCACGAGCAGCACATGGCCTTCCGGCGTCGGGCGCATCTCCAGCCGCTGGCCAGGGCGCAGCTTCATGTGTTCGATCAGCGTCTTGCGGATCGTTACCTGACCCTTGTTGGTCGGCTTCACGAAGGTGGTCATGGCGAGGATCCTTTCGAAAGGTAATGTAATCTTTCCATTACCCCTTGACCAGCGGCGGACTTGAAACCCGCGCAAGCATACCGACGTATCAGGCACCATGACCCATACCCTTTCCCGCAGACATCTGATGCTCACCGTCGGTGCCGTCACCGTGGCGGGCTGTTCGTCCGGCCAGGCGGACGCGTCGACCGGGCAATATGCCTCATCGCCGTTTCGCCGCATGACCGAGGCCCAGTGGCGCGAACGGCTGCCCGCCGCCAGCTTCAACGTGTTGAGGCGCGAGGCGACCGAGAGGCCGTTCACCAGCCCGCTCGACAACGAGAAACGGGCCGGCGTCTTCCACTGTCGGGGCTGCGACCTGCCGCTGTTCCGCTCGGCCTGGAAATACGACAGCCGCACGGGTTGGCCCAGTTTCTGGCAGGTGATGCAGGACAATATCGGGACCAAGACCGATTATCTGATCGGCATACCGCGTACGGAATATCACTGTGCGCGCTGCCTGGGACATCAGGGCCACCTGTTCACGGACGGACCGCCGCCGACCGGAAAACGTTACTGCAACAATGGTGTGGCGCTGACCTTCAAACCGGCCTAGCGCAACTGACGGGCCTTGAGGGCCGATTCCGCGGTCAGGCCGAACCAGATCGATCCGAAGATCACCAGCAGGCCGTAATCCGGCCCCTGAAAGATCACCGGGATGGCCGCCGACAGGATGATCAGGGTCGGGAAGACGGCTGACCACAACGCGGTCGAGGGGCTGTCGGGATGGATCATCGGCGGGCGCGGCGGGATGTTCATCTTGCGGCTCATCCAGGGGTTCAGAAGGATGAAGGCCCCCGCGCAGATGATGGCCATCAGCGGATTGCGCAGAAGGCTGTTTTCCGGGCCGTAGGCGATGGTGGTCGTCAACAGCAGCAAAAGGGCGATGCCGGTCGTCACGGCCAGCAGCAGGTTCGGTTCGAGGCGGTTCAAGACTTCACTTTCACATAGGCTCCGGGCGCCGGTTCTAGCGGTGAAAGGGGGCCGGATTTGGGGTCGCGGGCAGCGGTCCAGCCGCCGGACTTGTCATGGAGCCATTCGGCCCAGTGGTTCCACCAGCTGCCGGGATGTTCGACGGCCTCGGCCTGCCATTCGCCCAGGGTCGCGGGCAGGGCGGGGTTGATCCAGTGCTGATACTTGTTGGCCGACGGCGGGTTGATGACCCCGGCGATATGGCCCGAGCCGGCCAGCGTCAGGCTGACGGCGGCATTGGAGAAGGCCTTGGCCGAGCGATAGACCGAGTTCATCGGCGCGATATGGTCCTCGCGGCTGGCCTGGAAATAGAGGGGGATGGTGACCTTGGACAGGTCGGCGGTCAGGCCGCCGATCTGGAAATTGCCTTGGGTCAGGGCGTTCTGGCCATACATGCTGCGCAGATAGTTGAGGTGCAGGGCCTTGGGCATGCGGGTCTGGTCGGCGTTCCAGAACAACAGGTCGAAGGCGGCGGGGGATCTGCCCATCAGATAGTTCGAGACGAAGAAGGACCAGATCAGGTCGTTGGCGCGGAGCGCATTGAAGGTGTCGGCCATGGCGCTGCCGGGCAGGACGCCGCCGGCCGCGTCCATCTGTTCCTCGATCTGGGCCAGCCAGTGTTCGTCGGTGAACAGCAGCAGGTCGCCGGCCTCCTGGAAATCGTGCTGGGCGGCGAAGAAGGTGGCGGCACCGACCGGCTCGACCCCGCTCTGGGCCATATGGGCCAGGGCCGCGCCCAGCAGGGTGCCGCCGATGCAGTAGCCGACCGTATTGACGCGGGACGAGCCGCTCTGTTCCAGGGTCTTGGCGATGGCCTTATAGATGCCCTTCTGCAGATAGTCGTCGAAGTCGAAGCCGGCCTTGTCGCGGTCGGGATTGACCCAGGAACAGACGAAGACGGTGAAGCCCTGGGCCGACAGCCAGCGGATCATCGAATTGGCCGGCTGCAGGTCCAGGATGTAGAATTTGTTGATCCAGGGCGGGAAGATCAGCAGCGGAACGGCGCGCTGCTGGTCCGTCGCGGCGTCGTACTGGATCAGTTCGAACAGTTCGTCGCGCCAGACGACCTGGCCCGGGGCGGTGGCGACGTTCTCCCCCACGACGAACTGGCCATAGTCGGCCTGGCTGATCTTCAGCTTGCCCAGGCCGCGTTCCAGGTCGGCGGCGAAGTTCTGCATCCCCTTGACCAGGCTTTCGCCGTTGGTCTCGGCCATGGCCTTCAGGGCGGCGGGGTTGGAAGCCAGGAAGTTGGAGGGAGAAAAGGCGTCGGTCAGCAGCTTGGTGAAGAACTCCGCCCGGCGCTTGGTGCGCGGATCGACGTCCTCGACCGACGAGACCAGGCCGTTCATCCAGTCGGCGGTGACCATATAGGACTGGCGCATGACGTCGAACATCGGGTTTTCGGTCCAGGCGGGATCCTTGAAGCGTTTGTCCTTGGACGGGGCGGCGGCTTCCTCGCCCGAGGCGCGGCGGGCGGTGGTGTTCCACAGGTCGAGGTAGCGGTTGAACAGGTCGGCCTGGGCCGAGAACAGCTTGTCGGGGCGGGCGGCCAGGCTGGACATGACCTGGGTCATGGCCGGGCCGACGTTGAAGGGGTCGGGTGACAGGGCGGCGGGACGGTCGGCCTGGGACAGGGCGGCCTCCGCGATGGCGGCCTGGGCGGTCATGGCCGCGCGGGCCAGGTTCATCGACAGGGTCTCGATCATCTGGCGCTGGTCCGCGCCGGGTAGGTCGAACGCCGGAGAGGGGGCGGGTTCGGCGACCTCGGGGGGAGGACCGGCCGGGGCTTCGGGTGCGGGTGACGGGTCCGGTGTGGAGCGAACCTCCGCCGCCACGGCGGCCAGATCGGTCGGGCCGACCTCGGCCAGGGGCGCGGCCTTGGCGCGGGGGCGGGGCGGCTTGGGCGAGGTCGGGCGGCCGGACTTGCGCGGCGCGCGGACGGGGGCGTCGGTCGCGGAATCGGACGGGGTCGGTCGCCGGGCCATGGGATTTCCTGTTCTCGCGTTTCCGGGACGGTCTGGACGGGTCGTCGCGCCCCTTCCGCCGTGCCGGAACATGGCATATCAACGCGCCCGAGATGAATGCGTCGCGCTGGAAAATTATGGGCCTGGCCACGGTCGGGGCGGTTTCGCTGACCGGCTGCGTCGGGGCCTTCGATCCCCAGGCCGATGCGAGTTCGCCGCTGGCCCCGCGCGTCCAGGCTTTGGTCGACGCCAATCGCGAGTATCCCCGCTGGGCCGACTTCCCGAAATCGCCGACCGACCTGCCCACGACGGTCGAGGTGGCCAGCCGGGTCAACACCGTGCGCGCAACCGGCGGTGCCCTGGCCGGCGAGGTGTCGCGGATCGACTGGCAGCTGACCGATCCGGAAGGGTTCGCCCGGGATATGGAGGCCCGCGTGGCCGCCTCCACGCCCGCGCCCGCGCCCGCCACCGTCCAGACCCAGGCCGAGATCGAGGCCCTGGCCGAACGGCTGCGTCGCCGGGCCGCTCCGCCGCCGCCGATCACCCGGCCGCCGCGCCCCTGATCGTCACAAACTTCAGGCATCGCCCGGACGACAGAATCCGGGGATCATCCCCTCCAGGAGACAACGCCCATGGCCGACACGGCCCCCTATGCCTCGTCCTTGGCGACCGATGCCGCCCTGGTCACCGAACTGGCCGCCATCGCGTCGTATGCCCAGATCGGGCGCGGTGACGAGAAACACGCCGACCAGCTGGCCGTCGATTCGATGCGGACCACGCTGAACGGCCTGGACATCGACGGCCGGATCGTGATCGGCGAGGGCGAGCGGGACGAAGCGCCCATGCTCTATATCGGCGAGAAGGTCGGCACCGGCAAAGGCCCTGCCGTCGACATCGCCCTGGACCCGCTGGAGGGCACGACCCTGACGGCCAAGGCCATGGCCAATGCCCTGACCCTGCTGGCCATGTCGCCGGGCGGGGGCATGCTGCACGCGCCGGACACCTATATGGACAAGATCGCGATCGGGCCGGGCTATGCGCCGGGCACGGTCGATCTGGACATGAGCCCGGGCGACAACGTCCGCGCCCTGGCCGGGGCCAAGGGCGTGCGGCCGGACCAGATCACCGTCTGCGTCATGGACCGTCCGCGCCACGCCGAACTGATCGCGGCCCTGCGCGAGGTCGGGGCGCGGGTGGTGCTGATCACCGACGGCGATGTTCAGGGCGTGATCCACACCGCCGAGCCGGAGACGGGGATCGACCTGTATCTGGGATCGGGCGGGGCGCCGGAGGGCGTGCTGGCGGCGGCGGCGCTGAAATGCGTCGGCGGCCATTTCCAGGGCCGGCTGCTATTCCGCAACGACGAGGAACGGGCCCGGGCCAACCGCACCGGCGTGACCGACTTCGACCGCAAATACGACCTGCACGAACTGGTGTCCAAGGACGCCGTCTTCGCCGCGACCGGCGTGACCAAGGGGACGATGCTGGACGGGGTGACGTTCAAGGACGGGTTCGTCACGACCCACACCCTGGTGATGGATTCGTTCGACCGCGCCGTGCGGCGCATCCGCACGACCCGCCCGGTCTGATGGCCGACGGCGGCGCGGCCTCGACCTTTCTCGGCGTCGCGCGCTCGCTGAGCGGTCGCGCCTGGCGACAGAGGCCCGCCGAGGCCGCCGTGGTCCGCGCCCATATGCAGGGTCTGGGCCTGTCCGAGCCGCTGGCCCGGGCGGTGGCGGCGCGGGGCGTGGCGGCGGACCAGGGCGCGGACTTCCTGGACCCGACGCTGAAGCGGCTGTTCCCCGATCCGTCCCGCTTCATGGACATGGACGCGGCGGCCGGCGCCATCGTCGACGCGGTCCAGGCGGGCGAGCGGGTGCATGTGTTCGCCGACTACGACGTGGACGGGGCCTCCAGCGCGGCGCTGCTGGTGCGCTGGTTCCGGGCGGTCGGGGCCGAACTGCCGATCTATGTGCCGGACCGGATGACGGAGGGGTACGGGCCCAGCGCGAAGGCGTTCGACAGCCTGAAGGCCGCCGGGGCCGATCTGGTCGTGACGGTGGACTGCGGCGCGGCGGCCAATGAGGCCATCGCCCACGGCTGTGCGATAGGGCTGAAGATCGTGGTGATCGACCACCATCTGATGCGGGAACAGCCCCCGGCCTGCCTGGCCGTGGTCAATCCGAACCGGCCGGGATGTGGGTCGGGTCAGGGCAATCTGGCGGCAGCGGGAGTGGTGTTCGTCCTGCTGGCCGCCTTGAACCGAGAGGCGCGCAGACGCGGCCTGTTCGCCGACCGGCCCGAGCCCGACATCCGCCAGTGGCTGGACCTGGCGGCGCTGGGCGCGATCTGTGACGTGACCGCCCTGACCGGGTTCAACCGGGCGCTGGCGGGGCTGGGTCTGGGCGTCATGTCGAGCTGGAGCAACCCCGGCCTGCGCGCCCTGCTGATGGCCGCCGGGGTCGAACCGGGTCCGGCCAAGTCCAATCACGCGGGCTTCATCCTGGGCCCGCGCATCAATGCCGGAGGGCGGATCGGCAAGTCCGATCTGGGCGCGCGGCTGCTGTCGACCGACGATCCGCGCGAGGCCGAGGCCATCGCCCTGGAACTGGACGCGCTGAACGTCTCGCGGCGCGAGGTCGAGCGAACTGTGACCGACCAGGCCATCCGCCGCGTCGAACAGACCGGGGCCCATGCCGACGATTCCGCCGTCGTCGTGGTGGCGGGCGAGGACTGGCATCCGGGCGTGGTCGGGATCGTGGCCGGGCGGCTGCGCGAGCGGTGGCGCAAGCCGGTGATCGTGATCGGCGTCGACGCGGTCAACGGCATCGGCAAGGGCTCGGGCCGGTCCCAGCCGGGGATGAACCTGGGCCGGGCGGTGCAGGCGGCGTGGGAGAGCGGCGTGCTGATCGCGGGCGGGGGCCACGCCATGGCGGCGGGGCTGACGGTCAAGGCCGATCGGATCGACGAACTGCGTGATCACCTGAACGCGGCCCTGGCCGGGGAAAGCGCCCGGGCCGAGGCGCTGGATGCGGTCGAGATCGACGTGCTGCTCGATCCGTCCAGGGCGACGCGCGACCTGTTCGAACAGTTCGAGCGGCTGGCCCCTTTCGGCCCGGCCAATCCCGAGCCGACCTTCGCCCTGCATCATGTCCAGGCGCGTGAGCCGGTTGCGATGAACGGCGGCCATGTGCGGTGCCGGCTGGTCGGGCCGGACGGGGCGTCGGTGCGGGCCATCGCCTGGCGCTGTGCCGACCTGCCGACCGGCAAGGCGCTGCTGTCGGGACAGGGCGGCTTGAGCGTGGTCGGCAAGCTGAAGCCCGACGACTGGAACGGCCGCCGCGGCGTTCAGTTCGAGATCGAGGACGTGGCCGACCCGCGGATGGCGTGAGGCTGCCCGTTAAGGTTGGGACTTAACGGCCACGCAATCAATGCCGCCCTATCGTTCGTAATTGAACGGGGGCAGGGCGATGACGGTTCAAGACGTGCTGGCGGAGCCGATCCTCGTGGCCGTCGTTGCGTTCGTGATCATCGTCGTGATCGGGGAACGGTGGATAAGGCCGCGCCGCCGCCCCTCGCAGCGGCCGCACTGGAGCCGACGCGCGGCTTCGTCCACGGCTGCGGTGCCGGCGCGCCCGGTGCCCATCGTGCAGGATGCGAGCGCTCAGTTGCGGCATGTGATGGCGGCCGCCTTCACGAAACAGCGCCTGATGTCGCCGTCCGAAGCGCGTGTCTTCAAGGCGGCTGAGGCGACGGTGACACGCCTGCGGCTGGGATGGCGCGTCATGGCCCAGGTCAACCTTGGTGAAATCCTATCGACGAGCGACCGCCAGGCCCATGCGGCCATAAACAGCAAGCGGGTGGACATGCTGCTGATCTCCCGATCCGGCGAACCGATGGCCGCCATCGAATATCAGGGCAACGGCCATCATCAGGGAACGGCGGCGGCGCGGGACGCCGTCAAGAAGGAGGCCCTTAGGCGGGCAGGGATCGGCTATATCGAAATCTTCGAGGACCACGACCTGGAGCAGATCCTGGCGCTGGAAATCGGGAGAGTCTCAAAGGCCGCTGAGGTCCCGCAGTCGGCTTGAAGGCTGACACCGTCCTGCCGGGCCAAGGGCATGACTGGGCTCAGCCGCGCTGATTCCGACCGATCGCCCTAGGCATGCGGAACGGCAGCATGGCGCGGACCGCCGGGTGGCGCAGACGGCTCAGGGACAGGCTCTCGTGGACCCCGTGGGCGTTCTCGCCCAGCAGGCGGGTCATCAGGGCCGATCGGGAATAGAAGGGCGTGTCCTCCCACGTACCGGCGACGCCGCAGACGCCCGGTTCGGACCGGGTGAAGCGCGACATGCCCCAGCCGGTGCCGGGCAGGCGCACGACCGGGGGCGGTTCGAACGGTTCGGGTTCGGCGTCGGGGCCGAATCGCAGGGCCAGGCTGACCGCCGATCCGTCACGGCGCTTCAGATCGTAGAGCACGGCGCTGTCGCGGTTCAGATGGGCCCGTGACCAGTCCCAGTTCTGGAAGGCGTCCTCCAGCGGTTCGTCGCCGCGATTGTGATCCAGATAGCCTTCGCCCGACCACGACAGGTCGGGGTCGTCCAGGCGCACCGCGACGTCGGCGCGGGGCGCGATGGGCCGCCACAGATGCCGTCCGGCCTCGTCCAGCACCACATCGCGGGTGTTGACCGCACGGGGCCTGAGCCGCACCTCGCCGCGCACCGGGCGGGGCAGCATCGGCAGGGGCGGGACCGGGGCGGTGATCTCGTCCAGCCGCAGGACCAGGTCGTCGCCGTCCCAGGACAGGGCGCTGGGGCCGATGCTCAGGCTGGTGGCGTCGCGATGCACCGCGCCGCGCCCCCGCTCGGTCATGGTCCAGCGCGCGCAGCTGGGGCCGTAGAGCGCCACATTGATCGCGCAGTGGTTCTGAGGATCGCCGCGCCCGGACCAGCCGTACCAGGGCGAGAAGACGCTGCCGACGAAGGCGATGACGGTCAGGCCGAACCGCCGGTCCGCGCTCATCGCATCGACGTACCACCAGGCATAGCCGCCGGGCCCTACCGCCGTGTCGAACCGTGGTCGTCCGTCAGCGCCTGGGCCGCCAGCCGGCCGGACCGCGCAGCCATCGGCACGCCCGCGCCGGGGTGCGTCCCACCCCCGCACAGATAGAGGCCGGGCATCCTGGTACGGGCTCCGGGCCGCCGGAAGGCCGAGTCCCACCCGTGGCCCGCCCGGCCATAGAGCGCCCCACCCGTCGCCGGAAAGCGCGTCTCGAAGTCGGCGGGCGTCGTGACCGCCATCGTCTCCATCCGGGGTCGCAGCCGGACCCCGCAGCCATTCATCCAGTCGAAGGTTCGCGTGCGGCATCGATCGATCTCCTCGGGCGTATGGGCGCGGCGGTCGCCGTCGGGCGGCGCATTGACGATGATCAGGAAGCGTTCGGGCGACCGCAAAGGCGGGCCGTCGGTGCCGCCCCGGTCCTGGGCGCACAGATAGACGGTCGGCGTGGACGGCAGCCGCCTGGCTTCCAGGTCGCGGAACTCGGCGGCATAGTCGTCGGAGAAACAGACGGTGTGGCGCAGCAGGTCGGTCTCGGTCTCGCCGGTGAAGGTGAAGGTCATGGCCGAAAGCGCCCGGTCGCGCGCAGCCTGGGCCGGCACGGCGCGGGTCGCCTCGGCTCCGAACAGCCCGCCCGCGACCGCCGCCGGATCGGCGTTGACGACCACGGCCCCGGCCTCGATCACTTCGCCGGACGCCAGGCGCACGCCGGACGCGCGCCCGCCCTCAGTCAGGATGTCGGCCACGCGCGCGCCGCACCGGACATGCGCGCCCTGACGCACGGCCAGGGTCTCCACCGCCTCGGCCAGCCGCTGCATCCCCCCTTCGACCATCCAGACCCCGGACTGTTCGACATGGGCGATCAGCATCATGGTCGCCGGAGCCCGGAACGGCGACGCGCCGCAATAGGTGGCATAGCGGCCGAACAGCTGGCGCAGGCGCGGATCGCGGAAATAGCCGCCCAACTCGGCCCACATCGAGCGATAGGGCATGATCGTCCATTGATCGGCCAGGTTCGGTCCGATCCCCAGGGTCAACTCCAGCAGGTTCGGCTTCTGGCGCTGCATGAAAGGCCGGTCCAGCACCCGGTGGATGTTCGCCGCGCGTCGGCAGAATCCTCGGAACCGCCGCGCCTCGTCCGCCCCGGCCAGATCGCCGACCGCCTCGGTCGAGCGATCCACATCGGCGAACAGGTCGAACGCCGATCCGTCCGCCCAGTGGTGCCGCGCCAGGGTCTCGCACGGTGTCAGGGTCAGATGGTCCTCCAGCCGCTCTCCCGCCGCCGCGAACAGGCCGTCGAACACCGACCGCATCGTGAACACGGTCGGGCCGCTGTCGATCCGGGCGTTGCCGGCCACCGCCTCTCGCAGCTTTCCGCCCGGAACCTCGGCGGCCTCCAGCACCAGCACATCGCGCCCGCGTGTGGCCAGATCGGCGGCGGCGCTCAGCCCGCCGATGCCGGCGCCGATGACGACGATCCTCTCGCTGGCCCGGCCTGCCGCCACGCGGCGCCTCCCGTGGTGTTGACATGACAGTAGAGGTGTCCAAGCTGATTGACACAAGGGGTTTGTGCCATGGCCACCACATCCTGGCGCGATCGGCTCAGCGACTGGCGCAACCGGTTGGTGGCCGATCCGGCCTTCCAGCGATGGGCGGCGGCCTTTCCGCTGACCCGGCCCGTGGCGCGGGCTAAGGCGCGGGACCTGTTCGATCTCCAGGCCGGCTTCATCTATTCCCAGATCACCCTGGCCTTCGTGCAACTGGACCTGCCGAGCCGCCTTTCCGCCGCCCCGATGGACGCCGCCGCCGTCGCCGGGATCGGCGCGATGCCCGTCGCCTCGGCCGAGCGGCTGATGCGCGCCGCCGCCGTGCTGGGCCTGGCCGAGCGGCGGTCCGACGGGCGATGGGGCCTGGGCGAGCGGGGCGCGTCGCTGCTGGGCGCGCCCGGCGTGATCGCTATGATCCGGCATCATCCGCTGCTCTATGCCGACCTGGCCGACCCGCTGGCCCTGCTGCGGCGCGGCGGTGGAGGCGGGCAGCTGTCCGCCTACTGGCCCTATGCCGAGGCGCACGCGGCGAATCCCGAGGCCGTGACCCCCTATTCCGATTTGATGGCCGCGTCCCAGGCCATGGTCGCGGCCCAAGTGCTGGATGCCTATCCGGTCGCGCGTCACCGGCGGCTGATGGACGTCGGTGGCGGGGCCGGGGCCTTCCTGCGGGCCGCCGCCGACCGAGCGCCCACTCTGGAGCTGGCCCTGTTCGACCTGCCCGCCGTGGCCGACCGGACCCGCACCGCCTTCGCCGCCGAATCACGGCGGGTCGAGGTGACGGGCGGCAGTTTCACCCAGGACGTCCTGCCGCGCAGCGCGGACCTGATCAGCCTGATCCGCATCCTGCACGATCATGAGGACGACACCGTCCGCATCCTGCTCCGCGCCGTGCACGAGGCGCTGCCGCCCGGCGGTCGGCTGCTGATCGGCGAGCCTCTGGCCGGGGCGCGCGGGGCCGAACGGGTCGGCGACGCCTATTTCGGCATGTACCTCTTGGCCATGGGGTCGGGGCGCGCGCGGAAGGCTTCGGAGGTCCGCATCATGCTGGCCGAGGCGGGCTTTGGACGCAGCTGGAGCGTCCCCACCGCCATGCCTCTGGTGGCCGGGGTGATCGTCGCCGAAGCGTGACACTGGAAAGTGTAATGAACATTTGACAACATGAGCCGTCAATCTAAGCTGACACCTTGGGAGGAGGCACCGGCTACCGTTTCGGTGCCCCGAGGCAACAAGCATGGATACGCTCGCCGTCGTGCTGGAAGGACCGGAGTGTCTGTCGATCAGACGCCTGGGCCTCGTTCCGCCCGGTGAGGACGATGTGGTCGTCGCGATCGACTGGACCGGCGTCTCGACCGGCACTGAACGCCTGCTGTGGACCGGCCGGATGCCGCATTTCACCGGCATGGGCTATCCGCTGGTGCCTGGATACGAGGCCGTCGGCACGGTGGTCGAGGCCGGGGCCCTGGCCAGCGCCCGGATCGGCCAGCGGGTGTTCGTGCCCGGATCGTCCAGTTTCATCGACGCCAAGGGATTGTTCGGCGGTTCGGCCCGCACCCTGATCACGCCGCAGAGCCGGGCCGTGACCCTGCCGGACGGCCTGGCCGACCAAGGGGTGCTGCTGTCGCTGGCGGCGACGGCCCATCATGCGATCGCGGGCGGGGCGATGCCGGACCTGATCGTCGGCCATGGGGTGCTGGGCCGGCTGCTGCTGAGGATGACCGAGGCGATGGGCGGCGAGCGACCGACCGTCTGGGAGACCAACCCCAATCGCCGCGAGGGCGTGGCCATCCATCCCGACCACGACGCGCGGCGCGACTATCGATCCATATATGACGCCTCGGGGGCCGAGGATCTGATCGACTATCTGGTCGCGCGGCTGGGACGGGGCGGGGAGGTGGTGCTGGCCGGCTTCTATGAGGCGCGGCTGTCCTTCGCCTTTCCGATGGCCTTCATGAAGGAGGCACGGTTCCGCATCGCCGCCGAATTTCTGCCCGCCGACGTGGCGGCGGTGACGGCCCTGATCTCGGGCGGGCGGCTGAGCCTGGACGGGCTGATCACCCATCGGGCCGAGGCGGCGGGGGCGGCCGAGGCCTATCGCACGGCCTTCGACGATCCCGCGTGCCTGAAGATGATCCTGGACTGGAGGGATTGCGCATGACGATCACCCTGATTGCCCACAAGGCGCTGCGCGAGGAAGCCAAGGTCGAGCCCGATCCGGTCCACACCGGCGAGGCGACCAAGGAGACCCAGATCATCGCCATCTATGGCAAGGGCGGGTCGGGCAAGTCCTTCGCCCTGTCCAACCTCAGCTATATGATGGCCCAGCAGGGCAAGCGGGTGCTGCTGATCGGCTGCGACCCCAAGTCCGACACGACCAGCCTGCTGTTCGGGGGTAAGTCCTGCCCCACCATCATCCAGACCTCGGCCAACAAGAAGCTGACCGGGGAAGAGGTGAAGATCGAGGACGTCTGTTTCCAGCGCGACGGCGTCTTCGCCATGGAACTGGGCGGGCCGGAGGTCGGGCGCGGCTGTGGCGGGCGCGGCATCATCCACGGCTTCGAACTGCTCGAGAAGCTGGGGTTCCATGACTGGGGCTTCGACTATGTGCTGCTGGATTTCCTGGGGGATGTCGTGTGCGGGGGCTTCGGCCTGCCGATCGCGCGGGACATGTGCCAGAAGGTGATCGTGGTCGGGTCCAACGACCTGCAGTCCCTGTATGTGGCCAACAACGTCTGCTCGGCGGTGGAGTATTTCCGCAAGATGGGCGGCAATGTCGGCGTGGCCGGCATGGTCATCAACAAGGACGACGGCACGGGCGAGGCGGCGGCGTTCGCCGAGGCGGTGGGGATACCGATCCTGGCCTCGATCCCGGCCAATGAGGACATCCGGCGGAAATCGGCCAACTATCAGATCATCGGCACGCCTGACGGGGAGTGGGGGCCGCTGTTCGCCGGGTTGGCGCAGGCGGTGGCGGAGTCTCTGCCGCAGCATCCCAAGCCGTTGACGCAGGACGGGCTGCTCGGCCTGTTCAGCCCCGATCAGGTCGGGGGCGAGGTCCGCCTGGTCCCGGCCAGCCAGAGCGACATGCGGGGCGCGAACTACGTGCCCAAGGCCTCCCTCGAAGTCATCTACGACGAGGCGGTGTGACGCATGGCCGACGGTCCCGCCAACTTCCCTGAAGCGTCTGTCGGGGCAGACGCTTGTCATCCCGGCCGGAGCGAAGCGGAGAGCCGGGACGGAACTGAGCTCAACGCATCCGCGCCGGGCGCTGACCCGGCGCGCGCTGGGGCTGCTCGAGACGGGGGACGGCACGATGCGGCTCCCGGCTCGGCCTTCGGCCGTCCGGGAGGAGCTGTGGACAATGTCGCTGGCCGTCCCGGCTCTCCGCTACGCTCCGGCCGGGATGACAAGGGGCTGGATGACGCGCCCCCGAGCAGCGAAGGCGGCTGCCACGGCGGCAAGGCGGAGTTGACGGCGGCGGCGTCGAAAGCCGGCAAGTCCGACGTTCTGGCCCGCTACGCCAAGGACTACCCCGTTGGTCCCCACGACCAGCCCCAGTCGATGTGTCCGGCGTTCGGCAGTCTGCGCGTGGGCCTGCGCATGCGGCGCACGGCGACGATCCTGTCGGGGTCGGCCTGCTGCGTCTACGGCCTGACATTCACCAGCCATTTCTACGGCGCGCGTCGCAGCGTCGGCTACGTCCCGTTCAACTCCGAGAGCCTGGTCACCGGCAAGCTGTTCGAGGACATCCGCGACGCCGTGTTCCAGATGGCCGACCCGGCGCTGTACGATTCCATCGTGGTGACCAATCTGTGCGTCCCGACCGCCTCGGGCGTGCCGTTGCAACTGCTGCCGAACCAGATCAACGGCGTCCGCATCATCGGCATCGACGTGCCCGGTTTCGGCATCCCGACCCACGCCGAGGCCAAGGACGTCCTCGCCGGGGCCATGCTGAACTACGCCCGGCACGAGGTCGAACAGGGCCCCGTCGCCGCGCCGAAAGACCGCTCCGACAAACCCACCGTCACCCTGCTGGGCGAGATGTTCCCGGCCGATCCGGTCATCATCGGCCGCATGCTGGAGCCGCTGGGCCTGGCCGCCGGTCCCGTCGTGCCGACCCGCGAATGGCGTGAGCTCTATGCCGCCCTGGACTGCGCCGTGGTCGCCGCCATCCACCCCTTCTACACCGCCAGCATCCGCGAGTTCGAGGCCGCCGGCCGCACCGTCATCGGCTCGGCCCCGGTCGGCCGCGACGGCACCGCCGCCTGGCTCCAGGCCGTCGGCGACGCCTGCGGCATCGCCGAAGCCAGGGTCTCCGCCGCCAAGAACGCCATGATCGGCGCGATCACCGGGGCCCTGGCCGGGTCGCCGATCAAAGGCCGGATCACCGTCTCGGGCTATGAGGGGTCCGAACTCCTCGTCGCCCGTCTGCTGATCGAGAGCGGGGCCGAGGTCGAATATGTCGGCACCGCCTGTCCCCAGACCCAATGGTCCGACCCCGACCGCGACTGGCTGGAGAGCCGCGGCGTCACCGTCAACTACCGCGCCTCTCTGGAACAGGATCTGTCGGCGGTCGATGCCATCAAGCCGGACCTGGCCATCGGCACCACCCCCGTGGTCCAGCACGCCAAGGCCCTGTCGATCCCGGCGCTGTATTTCACCAATCTGATCTCGGCCCGGCCGCTGATGGGCCCGGCCGGCGCGGGTTCGCTGGCCCAGGTCATCAACGCGGCCCTGGCCAACAAAACCCGGTTCGACCGGATGAGCGCCTTCTTCGACGGCGTCGGCTCCGGCCACGCCACCGGCATCTGGGAGGACACCCCCACCGACCGCCCCGAGTTCAAGGCCCGCTACGCCAAGCAGATGGCCGCCGCGGCCAAGGCCGAGGAGCACGTCGGGACATGACCCAGACGCTCCCATCGACGGATTTCTTCCTTCTCCCCTCGGGGGAGAAGGTGGGCGGCGGAGCCGCTCGGATGAGGGGGCTGTGTCATCAGAACGGCTGTCCGACGAATTATTCCAGGTCTGGCAGCCCCCTCAACCGTCTCGCTTCGCGAGCCACCTTCTCCCCCGAGGGGAGAAGGAAGGCGGTGGCGTCATGACCCTGATCCTCGATCATGACCGGGCGGGGGGCTACTGGGGCGCGGTCTATGCCTTCACCGCCATCAAGGGGCTGCAGGTCATCATCGACGGGCCGGTCGGGTGCGAGAACCTGCCGGTCACCAGTGTGCTCCACTACACCGACGGCCTGCCGCCGCATGAGCTGCCGATCGTCGTCACCGGGCTCGGCGAGGACGAACTGGGTCGTCACGGCACCGAAGGGGCGATGAAGCGGGCCTGGAAGACGCTCGATCCCGCCCTGCCCAGCGTCGTCGTCACCGGCTCGATCGCCGAGATGATCGGCGGCGGCGTCACCCCCGAGGGCACCAATATCCAGCGCTTCCTGCCGCGCACCATCGACGAGGATCAGTGGCAGTCGGCCGACCGCGCCCTGACCTGGCTGTGGACCCAGTTCGGGCCCAAGAAGATGCCCAAGCCCCGCCCGCGTGACGAAGGCGCCAAACCCCGCGTCAACATCATCGGCCCGATGTACGGCACCTTCAACATGCCGTCGGACCTGGCCGAGATCCGCCGCCTGATCGAGGGCGTCGGCTGCGAGGTGAACATGGTCTTCCCGCTGGGGAGCCATCTGGCCGACGTACGCAACCTGGCCGACGCCGACGTCAATGTCTGTCTGTACCGGGAGTTCGGGCGCGGCCTTTGCGAGACCCTGGACCGGCCGTATCTGCAGGCCCCGATCGGGCTGGAATCGACGACCCTGTTCCTGCGCATGCTGGGCCAGATGACCGGGCTCGATCCCGAACCCTTCATCGAGCGCGAGAAACACACCACGATCAAGCCCTTGTGGGACCTGTGGCGGTCGGTGACCCAGGACTTCTTCGGCACCGCCAGCTTCGGCATCGTGGCCACCGAGACCTATGCGCGCGGTGTGCGCAAATTCCTGGAGGACGACCTGGGCCTGCCCTGCGCCTTCGCCGTCGCGCGGTGCGCCGGGACCAAGTCCGACAATGTCGAGGTCCAGCGCCTGCTGAACGACAATCCGCCGCTGGTCGTGTTCGGCAGCATCAACGAACGCATCTACATGGCCGAGGCGGCGGCCAGGTCCGGCGGCGGCCACGGCCCGCGCGCGGTCTGGGTGCCGGCGTCCTTCCCCGGGGCGGCGATCCGGCGGCACACGGGCACGCCGTTCATGGGCTATGCCGGCTGCACCTATCTGTTGCAGGAGGTGTGCAACAGCCTGTTCGACGCCCTGTTCAACATCCTGCCGCTGGCGTCCCAGATGGACGCCGCCGAGCCCACGCTCGTCCGCGCCGTCGCCGAACTGGCCTGGGACGACGAAGCCATGGACGCGATGGAGCGTCTGGTCGCCCAGCAGCCGGTCATCGTGCGCATCTCGGCCGCCAAACGCCTGCGCGACACCGCCGAGCGCGCCGCCCGCCAGGCTGGAGAGGACCGCGTCACGACGCAGCGCCTCTATGCCGCCAACAGCATCATTCCCGACGGGAGGGCCGCATGAGCGGAGCCCACACCGGGATCACCCTTCGCCATCGACCTTGTGCCGGTGTCGAAAACGGTCGCGGGCTTTTCCGCGATCGACGTCCGCGATCACCTTCAAGGAGGAACAATGACGCACTTTCCTGATGAACGGCCCTCCGGGTCGTTGACGGGGCTGACGCCCGAGGCGGCCAAGGAATTCCACGGCCTCTTCATGACCAGCTTCATCGGTTTCACGGTCATCGCGATCGTGGCGCACGGACTGGTCTGGGCCTGGCGCCCGTGGCTGGGGGGCTGACAACCCTTCGCCTTGCCTAAGGCGTCGCCCCATCCGGAGCGGCGTTCCGCGAAGGCCGGCTCGCCGGCCGATGGAGGACCAAGACCATGTGGAGACTTTGGCTTCTGTTCGATCCGCGAAGGGCGCTCGTCGCTCTTTTCGTCTTCCTGTTCACCCTGGCGTTGCTGATTCACTTCATCCTGCTCAGCTCGCCTCGGTACAACTGGATCGACGGTGCGGAGCGGGCCCAGGTCGCCGCGGCAGCCGCCGCAGCACCCTGACCCCGCGCTTGCGGACCAGGGGCGGCGAGGACGGATCCGTCCGGCCTCGCCGACACCCTGGTTCGACCCGTTCACATCTGAGGGAGCCCGCGCAGAGACGCGGCGGGAGGCGGCCATGGCGCTGTTGAGCTTCGAGAGAAAATACCGGATCAGGGGGGGCACGCTGATCGGCGGCGACCTGTTCGACTACTGGATCGGGCCCTTCTATGTGGGCTTCTTCGGCGTCACCACGGCCTTCTTCGCGGCCCTGGGCACGGCGCTGATCGTCTATGGGGCGTCGCTGGGCGACACCTGGAACCTCTGGCTGATATCAATCGATCCGCCGCCCCTGGAATACGGCCTGTCGCTGGCCCCCCTCAGGGACGGCGGCCTGTGGCAGATCATCACCCTCTGCGCCATCGGGGCCTTCTGCTCCTGGGCGCTGCGGGAGGTCGAGATCTGCCGAAAACTGGGCATCGGCCTGCATGTCCCGATCGCCTTTTCGGTGGCCATCTTCGCCTATGTGACGCTGGTGGTGTTCCGCCCGCTGCTTCTGGGCGCCTGGGGCCACGGCTTTCCGTACGGCATCTTCAGCCATTTGGATTGGGTGTCCAACGTCGGCTACCAGTATCTGAATTTCCACTACAATCCGGCGCATATGATCGCCGTCAGCTTCTTCTTCACGACGACGCTGGCGCTGTCGCTGCACGGGTCGCTGGTGCTGGCGGCGACCAATCCCGGCAAGGGCAAGCCGGTGCGGCAACCCGAGCATGAGGACAGCTTCTTTCGCGACTTCATCGGCTATTCTGTCGGCACCCTGGGCATCCACCGGGTCGGCCTGTTCCTGGCGCTTCAGGCCGGCATCTGGAGCGCCATCTGCATCGTCATCAGTGGTCCCTTCTGGGACAAGGGCTGGCCCGAATGGTGGGACGGCTGGCGCAACCTGCCGATCTGGCAATAGGGGGAGGGCGGATCCATGAGCGCCTATCAGAACATCTTCACCCAGGTTCAGGTCAGCGGCCATCCCGAACTGGGCGCCCCGACCACCGACCAGGACGCCTGGCGGGTCGGTCGGCCCGGCTTCGTCCACTGGATCGGCCGCATCGGCAATGCCCAGATCGGCCCGCTGTACCTGGGCTGGACCGGCACCTTGTCGCTGGTCTTCGGCTTCATCTGCATCGAGATCATCGGGCTGAACATGCTGGCCTCGGTCAACTGGGACCCGATCGAGTTCGTGCGCCAATTCCCGTGGCTGGCGCTGCAACCGCCGGCTCCGGAGTATGGTCTTCAGATTCTGCCGCCCCTTGCCGAGGGCGGCTGGTGGCTGATCGCCGGCTTCTTCCTGACCGCCTCGACCATCCTGTGGTGCGTGCGCAGCTACACCCGGGCCAAGGCCCTGGGCCTGGGTACCCACACCACCTGGGCGTTCGCCTCGGCCATCTGGCTGATGGTGGTGTGCGGCTTCCTTCGGCCCCTGATGATGGGCAGCTGGAGCGAGGGGGTGCCGTTCGGCATCTTCCCGCACCTGGACTGGACCGGAGCCTTGTCGATCACCTACGGCAACCTGTTCTACAATCCGTTCCACGCGCTCTCGATCGTGTTCCTGTACGGCTCGACTTTGCTGTTCGCCATGCACGGGGCCACCATCCTGGCCGTCAGCCGCTATGGCGGCGAGCGCGAGGTCGAACAGATCACCGACCGCGGCACGGCGTCCGAGCGGGCGGCCTTGTTCTGGCGCTGGACCATGGGCTTCAACGCCACGATGGAGTCGATCCACCGCTGGGCCTGGTGGTTCGCCGTCCTGACGACCCTGACGGGCGGCATCGGCATCCTGCTGACGGGGACGGTGGTTCCCAGCTGGTACGACTGGGCCATCGCGCACAACTACGCGCGCTGACGGTTGGCTGAACGTGAGGCGACATCGGCCGATCCGGTCGGTGTCGCCTCGGCGTCGGGGGCGGCCGTGTGTGGACGGTCGCCCTTCGCCGTTCGCGCTCGTCAGAGCATGATGACATCCCGTGAGCGGCCGGCCTCATTGCTGCTGCTAAGTGCTGACAGGCGATTGCCATCGCTGCCGAAAGACTGACGACGATGGCGTAAGGTGTGGTTATGAGGCCTTCAGAGTTCAGAAAGCAGCTGTATTCACGGCTTTCGGATGTGGGCTTCCAGACCCACGGGGGGCAGACGATCAAGGATTCGTCAGACGTCAGAGTGATCGTGCGTGCTGGCACCGACCCACCCTCGCACGGTCTTGGGGTAAGCTTCGGACTGTTTCTCAAGTCCATCGCAGCTATGCTGCCGGAGGTGTACAACCACTGCCACATTTACGGGGGTGTCGGAAATCTCGCGCCCCGTCTGCACGCGCTCGATCTCGAACTCTACCGGAAATCTGCAGACGCAATGACAGCATACCTCGACGCCGTGCCGGTCGAGCTTATGCCGGCGCTTGACGATCTATTTGATGTGCGGGAAGTCGCGGATGCGTTGGAGCGGGGGACGTTTTCGCGGTGTCTCATTCGCCGCGAAGCGCGAGCTTGGCTCACAGACGGTTCGATTGAGCGGTCTCGGATTTCCGAAGGCTGACGTCTGTTATCGATTATGAGACACGCTCCCGCCAAACCGAAGGAGCGTCCATGGTCACGATCTACGGCATTAAGTCGTGCGACACGATGAAGAAGGCCCGCGCCTGGCTGGCCGATCACGGCGTCGAGGCGCGGTTCCATGACTACAAGTCGGGCGGCGTCGACCGGGCCCGCCTGACCGGCTGGGTCGCCGAGCATGGCTGGGAGACGGTCCTGAACCGCGCCGGCACCACCTTCCGCGCCCTGCCGGACGCCGACAAGGCCGGGCTGACGGCCGATCGGGCCATCGCCCTGATGCTGGCCCAGCCGTCGATGATCAAACGTCCCGTGCTGGACCTGGGCGACCGCACCCTGGTCGGGTTCAAGCCCGAGGACTATGCGGCGGCGCTGGGGCGTTAGGGCACACTCCATCTCCCGCTCACCCCGGCGAATGCCGGGGCCCAGATCAAGAACACGGTTTGCACCGGTTTGGCGTCAACCGCGTCTGTTCTCGCCACCCGGTCTGTCATCTGGGCCCCGGCATTCGCCGGGGTGAGCGGAGATGGGGGCGGGCGGGTCAGGAACCCGTCTTCAGCCGCACCGTGCCCGACACCGCGAAATGATCCGACGGCCAGACGCCGGCGGTGGCCTGGTCGCCGCTGATCCGGGCCGAGACGGCCTCGAAATGCTCGGCCTCGATCAGGATGTGGTCGATGTGGTCCGAGCGGTGGCCATAGGCGGTGTTCAGGGTCGTGCGCGTCGCCTGGTCGGGGTGGACGGTCGGCAACAGGGACACGAAACGCGGCGGTTGAAGCTGCGCCATCTCGGGATTGGTCAGGGCCGCGTTCAGGTCGCCCAGAAGGATCAGCGGCACCTCGCTGTCGCCCAGCCAGCCCACCAGGTCCGCGATCTGACGCCGGCGGATGTCGCCGCCCTCGGGCGTGTGGTGGAAATGGGTATCGACCACGTCGATCAGACGGTCGCCCAGCCTCAGCCGCGTGCGCACGGCGGTGCGGGAATCCTCCAGCGGCTCCAGCCGCTTCCAGTCCTGTTCCACGATCGGCAGCCGCGTCAGGATGGCGTTGCCGTAACGCCGCGGCGCGCCCTCGGGGTCGGTCGAGACGAACACCACCTGATAGCCCAGGGCCTCGGCGATCGCCCGCGCCTGGTTGGGCAGGCCGGTCGCGGCGTCCTCCAGAACCTCCTGCAGACCGACCACATCGGCGTCGATGGCCCGCAGGGTCTCGATGACCAGCGGCAGGCGCTGGGGCCACCGGTCCCGGTCGTGATAGATGTTGTAGGTCGCCAGCGTCAGCTCGCGGCTGGACGACGGGCCCGGCGGGGTGGCGCAGCCGGCGACGGGCAGGGCACCCAGGCCGATCAGAATCTGGCGGCGGTCGAACATGGTCGGTCTCCGATGCGGCGGGTCGGCGGCACCTTACGAAGATTTCACGTCGCCTGGCGCATCCGTTCGACCCGTCTGTAGCCTCTTGTGATCAGAAGGCCCCGGCATCAGGCTGGGGGTCGAGTTTAAAACACAAGAAGGGGCAAGTCTTATGGACGGACTCGGAGTTCTCATCCCGCTGGCACCATTCCTGATGGTGGTCGCGATCGTCGTCATCCCGGCCTGGCTCAAGAGCCGCGAACGCAAGGAAATGCAGGCGACCCTGCGCACCGCCATCGAAAAGGGCCAGCCGCTGCCGCCCGAGATCATCGACGCCCTGTCCCGGGAAAACATCAAGCCGCCCGCCACCGCCGCGCGCGACCTGCGGATCGGCGTGATCCTGCTGGCCGTCAGCATCGGCATCGCCCTGTTCGGCTACGCCGTTAGTTTCGAGGAATGGGAGGCGTTCTATCCGATCACAGGGATGGCCGCGATCCCGGGCATGATCGGTCTGGCCTTCATCATTCTGAGCTTCTTCAACAAGAACAAGGGCTGAGCGCAGGTCTGACAGGGGGAATGTCATGGCCAAGTCCTTGATGGACCTGCACGATGTCGAGCTCGCCGCCCTGGCGGCGGCGGGCGGGCGGCGCGAATTCGGCGAGCTGGTGCGCCGGCACGGCTCGGCGGTGCGCGGTCTGCTGCGGCGGATGGGCGCTCAGCCTTCCGAGGCCGACGACGTGGCCCAGGACGCCTTCATCCAGGCGTTCCAGCGGTCGGCCGAGTTCCGCGGCGACGGCACGTTCGCCGCCTGGGTCAAGCGGATCGCGGCGCGGCTGTATCTGAAGCGCAAGGCCAAGAACGCCCGCTATGTCGCCGAGGTCGAGAGCGAGGAGGTGGCCCCGGCCATCGACACGCCAGGCCTGGTCGACCTGGACGAAGCCCTCAAGACGCTCAGCGAGACCGAGCGCCTGTGCGTGTCCCTGTGTCATGGCGCGGGAATGTCCCACCCCGAAATCGCCACCGCCATGAATCTGCCGCTAGGAACGGTGAAATCTCATGTCAAACGTGGTCTGGATAAACTCCGTGCCCGGCTTCGGATCGAGGCCGCGCCAGTCGGAAGGTCGCATCATGTCGGCTGACGAATTCGACGCCCGGATCGAGCGGCTGTTCGCCCAGGCCCCGCGCCTGGCCGACGCCGACGCCTTCGCCGCCGGCATCGAGACCCGGCTGAACACCGGCAGCCGGATGCGCGGCTGGGCCGTCGGCCTGGCCGGGCTCGTGGGCGGCGCCATCGCGGTGCGCGAGACGGTGCGGTTCGACATGGACGCCACGCCCGCCGCGTCCGACACCGTCACGGTCGCGGCCTCACCGGGACAGCCGCTCGGCGACGTCGCCCTGGACGCCCAGGCCGCGATCCAGCCGCTGCTGGACCAGCTGGGCGTCTCGGCCGCCGACCTCGGCGTGATGGGCGGGACCACGATGTTCTGGATGACGGCGGCGGTCCTGGTCGCCCTGCTGGCGGCCGGCGCTCTGCGCCTGTCCCAGGAAATCTGAGCGCAAGAAAGGGAGACACTGGAGACGTGTCTTCTCGACCCTCCGCGACCCGGACGGTGTCCTTTCGACCCTGAGAAAGGGGCTTGTCGGGCCCATCCCGCGTGGCCAAATTCGACAGGTGGCGCGGACCGCGAAATCCCCGCCGCGCGGGGTCTTTGACACGGTGAATCAAAACGGGCGTCGGCGCGAGCCGCGTCCTGCCGCAAGCCGGCACGCCATCCTGTCTCCAACCGATTTTTTTGGCGCGGGGACGGGGACATCGACCCCTCGCTCGACGCCGGGCAGCGCCGGACCTATCTAGGGGCCTCGCTTCGGAGGCCCGCCATGTCCGCCCAGACTCAACCGACCGCCCGCCGCCTCGCCGCGCCGGACATCATGAAGCGCAAGGGCGGCGAGCCGATCGTCTGCCTGACCGCCTATGACGCCCCGACCGCGGCCCTGCTGGACGACCACTGCGACCTGCTGCTGGTCGGCGATAGCGTCGGCATGGTGGTGCACGGCATGCCCAATACCGTCGGGGTGACGCTGGACATGATGATCCTGCACGGCCAGGCGGTGATGCGGGGGTCGAAACGGGCCATGGTCGTGATCGACATGCCGTTCGGCTCCTACGAGGGCGGCAAGGAGGTCGCCTATCAGAACTGCGCCCGGGTGATGAAGGAGACCGGGGCCCAGGCGGTTAAGCTGGAAAGCGGGCCCACGGTTCCCCAGACCATTGAATATCTGGTCCAGCGCGGCATCCCGGTGATGGGCCATGTCGGCCTGCGTCCTCAGGCCGTGCTGACCGAGGGCGCCTTCAAGGCCAAGGGCAAGACGGACGACGAACGGCTGCGCGTGATCGCCGAGGCCGAGGCCACCGCCGATGCTGGGGCTTTTGCAGTGGTGGTGGAAGGGACCGCCGAGCCGGTGGCCGCCGAGATCACCCGCGCCATCGACAAGCCGACCATCGGCATCGGGGCCTCGGCCGCCTGCGACGGCCAGATCCTGGTCACGCCGGACATGCTGGGCCTGTTCGACTGGACGCCGAAATTCGTGCGGAAATACGCCGATCTGCGCGGCGAGATCGGTCGCGCGGTGGCCAGCTATGCCGAAGACGTCAGGGCCCGCCGTTTTCCTGCCGAAGTCGAGACCTACTTCTCGAAAAAGCCCGTCGCGTCCTAGAGCCTGATCGGTTGAGGAGGAATCGCTTCGCGATTCCGCCGATGCCGTGAATCAGGCTCCAGGAAGTTTGCTGGAGCGAAATCTGAGCTTAGCTGGCCTTCGGCCAGCTAAACCGATTTGGCTCCGGCCGGCGTTGCGGCGCGGGAGCCGACCCTCTAGGGTCCGCGCCGACTGGCTTTACAGCGATTTTAGGGGCGACGTTTCCGTGGTTGATGTCTTCGAACAGGTCGAGGAGGAGATTCGCTCCGAGCGCTACAAGCGCATGGCCAAGACCTGGCTGCCGGTCGTCGGCGCGGTTCTTCTGGTCCTTCTGATCGGGGCCCTGGCCTGGTGGGGCTGGCAATCCTGGCAGACGTCCAAGGCCGGGACCGCGTCGGTCGCCTATCAGCGCGGGCTGGAGGCGCTGGAGCAGAACGACAACACCGCCGCCGAGGCGGCCTTCACCGAAGCCGCCGAGGCCGGCAGCGGGGCCTATAAGTCCATGGCGCTGCAACACCGCGCGGGTCTCGCGCGATTGAACAATCAGGACGCCCAAGCCATCGCCCTGTTCGACGAGGCGGCCGAAGCGAATGGCGACCCGATCCTGGCCGACCCGGCCCGGCTGAAGGCAGCCTACGCGGGCATGGACAACGGCATGAACATCGCCGAGCTGGAGACCCGCCTGGCCCCGCTGGCCGAGGAAGGCCGTCCGCTCCGTCCGTTCGCGCAACAGGCGCTCGGCATGGCCCGCCTTCAGGCCGGCCAGTTGCAGCCCGCCCGCGACGCCTTCGTCCAGCTGACGCTGGGCCAAGACGTGCCCGACATCATTCGCCAGCAGGCCCAGGCCGCCATCTCGGCCATCGATTCCGGCACTGCCGCCGGCATCCGAGACATTCTTGAAGCCCAGCGTGCGCTACCGGTGCCCTCGGCCCAGGCTGGGGCTCCGCAACAGGCCCCGGCTGAGGCCGCACCTGCCCAATCGGCTCCGGCCCAGGCCGGCCCTGCCGCGGCACCCGCGCCCGCGCCGGCCCAGTAAGAACGAGGCCGCCTCAGTGACGATGCCCAAGACCGGAGTTTCGATGACGAACGTGAACCGTGCGCTGAAGATCACCCTGATCTGTGGAGTGGCCGCGACCGTGGCCGCCTGCGGCACGGTCCGCCGCGTCCTGCCCTTCGGCCTGGGCGGCGAGGACGCCCCCCAGGCCACGGCCAGCGAGGGCCAGCGCATCTCGGTGCTGGCGTTCGAGCAGCAGCTGACGCCGTCGGCGGCCCTGTCCGGGCAGGACTTCTTCCTGCCGGGGCCCCAGGCGGCGACCAGCTGGCCGCTGGCCGGCGGCAACGCCACGAACAACGTCGAACACGTCATCGCCGCCCCCGAGTTCCAGGTCGCTTGGCGTCGCGACATCGGCGCGGGCTCGTCGCGCACGCGTCAGGTGATGGCCCCGGTCGTGGCCGATGGCGGCCGGGTCTTCGTCATGGACGGCGAGGCCCAGATCACCGCCGTCGACGCCGGCACCGGCGCGATCGTCTGGCAGACGGACGTCAAGCGGCTGGAACGCGAACGCGGCCGCAGCCTGTTCGGCATCGGTTTCGGGGGCGGCGGATCGGCCGGCGGAGGCTTCGGCGGCGGCGTGGCCGTTGCCGGGGGTCGGGTCTATGTCTCGTCCGGCTATCGTAGCATGACGGCGCTGGACGCCGCGACCGGCGCGGTGATCTGGAGCGAGCTGGTCGATGCCCCGATCCACGGCGCGCCGACGGTGGCGGGCAATCGGGTCTTCGTCGTCGACATCGACAACCAGCTGATCGCCTTCAACACCCAGACGGGCCAGCAGGACTGGTCCTATCGCGGCATCGTCGAGCCGGCCCGCATCATGCGCGCCTCCTCGCCCGCCGTGACCGGCGACACGGTGATCGCCCCCTTCTCCTCGGGCGAGATCACCGCCATCCGCGCCTCCAACGGCCAGCCGGTCTGGAACGAGGTCCTGTCGCGCACCAGCCGCACCAGCGCCCTGTCCGAGATCCGCGACATCGCGGGTCGTCCGGTCATCAGCCGCGGCACCGTCTATGCCGTCAGCCACTCCGGCGTGATGTCGGCGCTGGACGCCACCTCGGGCCAGCCGCGCTGGAGCCTGCCGATCGCCGGCGTCAATGCGCCTCTGCCGGCCGGCGACGTGGTCTATGTGGTGTCAAAGAACGGCGAACTGACCCTGGTGCGGCGCGATACGGGCCAGGTCTACTGGACCCGCGATCTGAACGAGACCCTAGTGCGCCAGGAGGGCGGTTTCCTCGGCTTCTTCGACCGCACCGTGCGTCCCGAATGGTCGGGGCCGGTGCTGGCCTCGAACCGTCTGGTGCTGGTCAACGACGACGGCAACATGGTCGGCTTCGACCCCAAGACCGGAGCCCAGATCGCCACGGTTCGCCTCGGTGCGCCCGCCTATTTGGCCCCTGCGGCCTATAATGGGGCGCTGTACGTCCTGCTCGACAACGGAACCCTGGTCAGCGTTCGCTGACGGCGGCCCAAAACTCAGCTAGAAGGCCGACATGGCTCTCAAGGTCGCCATCGTCGGCCGCCCCAATGTGGGCAAGTCTACCCTGTTCAACCGTCTCGTGGGCAAGCGTCTGGCGCTGGTCGATGACCGCCCGGGTGTGACCCGCGATCGCCGCTATGCCGACGGCAATATCGGCGACCTGGACCTGACCCTGATCGACACCGCCGGATACGAGGATGTCGCCGACGACAGCCTCGAAAGCCGGATGCGGGAACAGACCGAGGCGGCGCTGGAGGACGGTGACCTGATCCTGTTCATGATGGACGCGCGCGAGGGCGTGACTTCGCTGGACCGCATCTTCGCCGACCGGCTGCGCAAACAGTCCAAGCCCGTCATCCTGCTGGCCAACAAGTCCGAGAGCCGCGAGAGCGGCGGGGGCATCGGCGAGGCCTATGCCCTGGGCTTCGGCGAGCCGGTCGCCCTTTCGGCCGAGCACGGCGAGGGGATGGCCGATCTGTACGCCGCCATCGTCGCCGCCAGCGCCGACATCTTCGTCGAGGAGATCGACGAACCCGACAAGCCGATCCGCATCGCCATCATCGGTCGCCCCAATGCGGGCAAATCCACCCTGGTCAACCGGCTGATCGGCGAGGACCGATTGCTGACGGGCCCGGAGGCCGGGATCACCCGCGACTCCATCTCGGTCGACTGGCAGTACGAGGGCAAGAACATCCGGCTGGTCGATACCGCCGGCATGCGCCGCAAGGCCCGGGTGCAGGAGAAGCTGGAGAAGCTGTCGGTCGCCGACACCATCCGCGCCATCACCTTCGCCGAGGTGGTGGTGCTGGTGATGGACAAGGACAACGCCTTCGACGTCCAGGACCTCCAGCTGGCCGATCTGGTCGAGCGGGAAGGCCGGGCGCTGGTCTATGTCGCCGCCAAATGGGATCTGGAGGAAGAACCCCAGTCCCGCCTGGCCGAGCTAAAGCGGATGGCCGACGACAAGCTGCCCCAGCTCAAGGGATCGGAGTTTGTCGCCCTGTCGTCCCATTCCGGCCGGGGTGTCGAGCGGCTGATGCCGGCGGTGCTCAAGGCCTATGACACCTGGTCGGTCAAGGTGAAGACCAAGGACCTGAACGACTGGCTGTCCCTGGCCACCCAGCGCCATCCGCCCCCTGCCGTCGACGGCAAGCGGATCAAGACCAAATACATGGCCCAGACCAAGGCCCGGCCCCCGACCTTCGTGCTGTTCGCCAGCCGCGCCGCGTCCCTGCCGGAACACTACATCCGCTACCTGACCAACAGCCTGCGCGAGAGCTTCGACCTGCCCGGCGTGCCCCTGCGCCTGACCATCAAGGGCGGGTCGGACAACCCTTATGCCGCCGGCGGGGCCAAGTCCGGCCCCGAACGCTACAAGGGCGACGCCAAGACCGCCCCGCGCAAGGTCCGCAAGGAAGAGGCCCTGTCCAATCTGCCGGGCAAGGCCATGGAGCAGAAGAAAACCCGCGTCGCCAAGCCGCGCGTGATCGGGGCGGTCAAGGCCAGCGCTGGCAAAAAGGCGGGGTCATCCGTCGCGGTGCAAAAGGGTGCGCGGGGCGGGGCCCGCCAAGTCTCCCGCTCAGGCCGCATCCGTACCGGCCAGAAGGGCGGCGCGAAGAAGTAACACTGGCCCGGAGTCTCGGACATGACCACCATTCTTCGAGACGCCCTTCTTCGTCAATTCGACACCGCATGGGCGCTGACGACCTACCACCTAGATGGCCTCTCGCATGAAGAATGCCTTTGGAGGCCGACCGGAACAGGGCCCCATGTCCATCGCGATGCTGCCGGTGACTGGCGAGCGGACTGGCCGGAACACGAAGACTACGAAGCCGGAGCGCCAAGCATCGGCTGGATCACCTGGCACATGATTTTCTGGTGGACTACGACGCTCGAGCATGCGTTCGGGTCAGGTGATATCGAGCGCACGGTGATCGCATGGCCCGGCGATCCTTCGGCGGTTCGGTCGCGACTTGAATTTCTCCGCGCGGCGTGGGTGGCCGCACTGGCCGAGCTCGACGATCGCGATCTCGCAGGCTCCGAACGAACTCGCTGGCCATTTCGGGATCGACCATTTGCGGATGTGGTGGCCTGGCTGAACCTCGAACTGATGAAGAATGCGGCGGAGCTTGGCTATGCCCGCTTCGTCTTCGCGGGGGCTAGATCAGCGCCGCGACCGCCGGCCCGCCCTTCCAATCCTGGAATTTGATGTCCAGCGGTGGCTCGCGATCCGGGCTGGCCAGTTCCACGATCAACGGGCCGATCTCGGACGGATGGGGCAGGGTATGCGGGTCTTCGCCCGGATAGGCCTGGGCGCGCATCTGGGTCCGCATCCGGCCGGGGTCCAGCACCGTGCCGCGCACAGGCGTCGACTCGATCTCGTCCAGCCAGCATTTCACCAGGGCCTCGGCCCCGGCCTTGGTCGCGGCATAGGCACCCCAGAAGGCTTTCGGCGCATGGACCAGGCTGGTGGTGACATGCACCATCCGGCCGGCGTCCGACGCCCGCAGCAGCGGCTCCAGCGACCGGATCAGCCGATAGACGGCGGTGAAATTCGTCTTCTCGATCTTGGCGAAGCCCCGCGGATCGGCATGGGCCACCGGCGTCAGCCCCGCCGCGCCCAGCGTCGCCGCCGCCTGGACCCAGATGTCCAGCCGCCCGAACCGCTCGAAGATCGCGCCGCCCAGCCGGTCGATCGCCCCGCCGTCCACCAGGTCGAACGGGATCAGGGTCGCGTGCCGGCCCGTCGCGGAATAGATCGCGTCGTCCAGCTCTTCCAGCCCGCCCTGGGTCCGGCCTGTCGCGATGACGTGCGCCCCGGCCTTGGCCATGGCGAGCGCGCTCTCGTAGCCGATACCGCGCGAGGCACCGACGACCAGGGCGATCCGGTCGGCGAGGGGGAGGGGGTCTGTGCTCATGGCGGGGTGGTAGGAGTGGTGCGAAGCGGGGTCAATGTGTTACATTGTGATCGTCTGGAAGGAGCGACCCATGGCCAAGACCGCCGCCCTGACGCTCAGGGTGTCTCAGGATCTCAAGGACAGATTGGCCCGCCTCGCGGCTGAGACGGATCGAACACCGTCGGCTATCGCCCAGCGCGCGCTCGACGCCTATGTCGATTTTCATATCGAGATGCTCGAAGACATCGAGAAGAGCCGGGAGGATTTCCGTGAGGGACGCACTGTGCCCCATGCGGAAGTGATGCGTCAGGCCGCCGAGATCATCGCGCGAACCAAGGCCAAGGCTGCGTGAGAGAGGTCATCTGGTCCGACCACGCCAGAACTCAGTACCTATCGGCCCTCGAATTCCTTGCGGAGCGAAATCCGACGGCGGCGACCAAGCTTTTCGTGCGGATCGAGGCAACGGCCGAAGAACTCGCCAGACGTCCTATCGGTCGGCCTGGATATGCCCCCGATACGTTCGAGAAGATCATATCCAAGACATCCTATGTCATGGTCTATGAGCTAGCCGGTGACGTGCTGCATGTTCTGAGGCTGTTTCACATGTCGCAGAACTGGCGCGGTTGGCGCGATATGAAGACCGAACCCAAATAGCCTGTCGCAGACCAGCTTTGGCTGAAACCGGCGCCTTGGTCACGGCATGCCGATGAGGCATCTCCATAGACCGCAAAGATATTTCAGGCGCTGACCAGCAGGGACAGCTGTTTGACCGGCGTGTCTCGCCCGCCTTCCTCGATTTCCCGATCCACAAGCCGGGTCGGATAGTCGCCGGTGAAATAGTGGTCGGTGAACTGGGGGTGGCGATCGTCGCGCCCGGTCTCGCCCATCGCCTTGTAGAGGCCGTCGACGGACAGGAAGCCTAGGCTGTCGACCTCCAGGAACTCGCGCATCTCCTCCAGCGTCTGGTTGGCGGCGATCAGCTGGTCGCGTTCGGGCATGTCGATGCCGTAGAAGTCGGGCCACAGGATCGGCGGGCTGGCCGAGCGCAGGTGGACCTCGGCCGCCCCGGCGGCGCGGACGGCACGGACCAGTTTCACCGATGTGGTGCCGCGCACGATGGAGTCGTCGATCAGCACCACCCGCTTGCCCTCGATCACGGCGCGGTTGGGGCTGTGCTTCATGCGCACGCCCTTCTGGCGCGCGCCCTGGCTGGGCTGGATGAAGGTGCGGCCCAGATAGTGGCTGCGAATGATGCCCATCTCATAGGGGATGCCGCTGGCCTGGGCGTATCCCAGGGCGGCCGGGACGCCGGAATCGGGCACGGGCACGACGACATCGGCCTGGACGGCGTGTTCGCGGGCCAGGCCCTCGCCCATCCGCTTGCGCACCGCATAGACCGAGCGACCGTTCACCACGCTGTCGGGGCGCGAGAAATAGACGTATTCGAACAGACAGGGCCGGGCGGCGCGGGTCGGAAAGGGCTTCAGCGACTGCAGGCCGTGGCGGTCGATCACGACGACCTCGCCATGCTCGACATCGCGCACGAAGGTCGCGCCGATGGTGTCCAGCGCACAGGTCTCGGAGGCCAGCACCCAGGCGTCGCCGATCCGGCCCAGCACCAGGGGGCGGATGCCCAGCGGGTCGCGCGCCCCGATCATCTTGGACCGCGTCTGGGCGACCAGGGCATAGCCGCCCTCGATCCGCGCCAGGGCGTCGATGAATCGATCGATGACATTGGCCTTCCGGCTGCGGGCGATCAGGTGAAGGATCACCTCGGAGTCGGAGGTCGACTGGAAGATCGCACCTTCGCCGACAAGAATCTTCCGCAAGTAATGGAAATTCGTCAGGTTACCATTGTGGGCGATGGCGATGCCGCCGGTGTCGAGATCGGCAAACATCGGCTGGATGTTGCGCAGGAAACTGCCGCCCGCCGTCGAATAGCGGGTGTGGCCGACCGCCGCCGTGCCGGGCATGCGCTGGGGCAGGTCCGAGCCGCCGAAGGCTTCGCCGACATGGCCCATGTGGCGCTCGGTGTGGAAGCGGGTCTCGTGGACCGAGGCGATGCCGCAGGCCTCCTGGCCGCGATGCTGCAGGGCGTGCAGGCCGAGCGCCACGATCGGCGAGGCCTCGCCCTCGGGCGCGCCCCAGACGCCACAGACGCCGCATTCCAGGCGGGGACGGTCGTCGTCGGCCTCGCGCCAGTGTTCGCGATGGACCACAGGCGGGGCGATGACGTGATCGAGGGGGCGCATCGTCGGGCTCCGATGGCGGCGAACACTAAGGGGCAGGCGAAGTATTGCCTGTTTGGGGCGGGGGCAAGGCTTGGTCGTCGGAAAACCCTCGGCGGACGGAGGAATCCACGACCGGTGTGACCGCATCCATGCCGCGCCCGATGCCGGGCAGGACGACCTGGATGGTCCGGGCCGCCATCAGCGTCGCCGGATAGACAACCGCATTGGTCAGCCAGCCGGGCGTGCGCTCTCCGGGCATGGAGGCCACCACGACCAGATGGATCGCTCCCAGCAGGACCAGGGCGCGCGCCGCGCCGACGAAGACACCGAACAATCGATCGATGCCGCCTAGCGTCGGATGGGCCTGGGCCCGCTTGGACAGGAAGGAGCCGGCGATACGGATGCCGAAATAGATCAGCAGGAACGACAGGATCGCCGCGAAGATCGACCCCATCCAGTCGGGATCCACCACCGACCGGCCCAGCGGCCCGGTGAAGGGCAGGGCGACCAGGGCCAGGAACGCCGCCAGCACGAAGCTGAGCAGGGTGATGATCTCGCGCGTCCCCCCGCGCACCCATCCGGCGGCGGCGGAGGCCAGGATGATCAGGATCGCGACGGCGTCAAAGCCCGTCATCCCTTCCCCCCTTGCGGGGGAAGGTGGCAGCCGAAGGCTGACGGATGGGGGGTACGAGGATAGGGTGGAGGTGTGCCGGCGGGCCCCCGGCCGACGCCGAATTGCACCCCCCATCCGTCTCGCTGCGCGAGCCACCTTCCCCCGCAAGGGGGGACGGGAGATGCCACTGACTCTTTCATCCCTTCTCAATACCGGTTCTGCGAGATTCGATCGACCGCTTCCGTCAGCCGCGTCACCGCCGTCAGTCCCACCCCCTTGCTCTTGACCGTCAGCGGCGGGGTCAGCGCCCCGTCGAAGCCCAGCTTAGCCGCCTCGCGCAACCGCGCCTCCGCCCGCCCGACGGCCCGCACCTCGCCCGACAGGCTGATCTCGCCGAACACCACACAGCCCTGCGGCAAGGGCACGTCCACCGCAGAACTGATCAGCGCCGCCGCCGCCGCCAGGTCCGCCGCCGGCTCATTGATCCGCAACCCCCCCGCCACGTTCAGATAGACGTCCCGATCCCCGAACCCGACCCCGCACCGCGCCTCCAGCACCGCCAGCACCATGGCCAGCCGCCCGGTGTCCCAGCCCACCACCGCCCGACGCGGCGTGCCATAGGCCGCCGGGGCGACCAACGCCTGCATCTCGACCAGCACGGGCCGCGACCCCTCGATCCCGGCGAACACCGCCGCGCCCGGCGCGCGATCCTTGCTGTCGCCCAGGAACAGGGCCGACGGATTGGCCACCTCGCTTAACCCCGCGTCCCCCATCTCGAACACCCCGATCTCGTCGGTCGCGCCGAACCGGTTCTTGCCGGCCCTCAGGATGCGGAACGGATAACCGCGCTCGCCCTCGAAGCTCATGACGGCATCGACCATATGCTCGACCACGCGCGGCCCGGCGACCTGGCCGTCCTTGGTGACATGGCCGACCAGGATCACCGCCGACCCTTGCGCCTTGGCCAGCCGCACCATCTCCCCGGCACAGGCCCGCACCTGGGTCACCGAGCCGGGCCCGGCCTCATGGGCGTCGGACCACAGGGTCTGGATCGAATCGACGATGACGATGTCATACCGCTCGCGCTTCAGCGTCCCGACGATCTCGCGCAGCGCCGTGGCGCTGGCCAGGTCCACCGGCGCGTCGGTCAGCCCCATCCGCTTGGCGCGGGACCGGATCTGTTCGACCGCCTCCTCGCCCGAGATATAGGCCACCCGCACGCCGTTCAGCGCCGCCCGCCCGGCCACGTCCAGAAGCAAGGTCGACTTGCCCACCCCCGGATCGCCGCTCAGCAGGATCGCCGATCCCGGCACCACCCCGCCGCCACAGACCCGGTCGAACTCGAGGACGCCGGTGGTGATGCGCGGCGGCTCTGGGCTATCGGATTTCAGCGTCTCGAACGCCAGCCCCCGCGCCCGCGACGCCGCCGCAGGTTTCAAGGCGCCGGGCGGGGCCGACCGGCTCTCCTCGACGATGGTGTTCCACTGGCCACAGGCTCCGCACTGGCCGGACCATTTCCCGTGCACCGCCCCGCAGGACTGACAGACATAGATCGCACCGTCTCTGGTCATGGGTCACTCTACCGCCGGGGATGATTCGCCGGAGGGGAATGTGGGGCGGGGAGACGTCAGGAGCGGACGTAGGCGCGATCTGGTCGGACGCGCTGGCTTGATCGTTCAGGTAAATCTAGTGTGCTGACATGGACAGCGATCTAATCTTCATCAGCTATGCGAGCCCTGATCGGGAGCGTGTTCTTCCGCACTTCGCGTATCTGAAGCAGCGCGGATTCAACGCATGGATGGATCGAAAACTGCTAGGCGGCCAGAACTGGGATTATGAAATCCGTCGCGCGCTCGACAAAGCTGCAATGATCGTAATGTTTGTATCCCACAACTCCGTAAATCGTCGTGGGTACGTCCAGCGCGAAATCAAGCTCGCGCTTAACAAACTCGAAGAGAAGCTCATCGGGGACATCTACATCATACCCGTTTTGCTGGATGAAGACGCACAGAAGCCCGACCAACTATCCGATCTTCAATTCCTTAATTCAACCGAAGATTTGTTTCATGAGCAATTGGTTGAAGCAATTGAGCACCAAAGTAGCGAGGCCGTTACGGCGAGCGTGGAATGGGCCAACGAGGCGGGCCTCGCGTGGTCCAAATCGATCGTCAAGGAGGAATGGAGTGGTTTGCCAGGATACTCACTTCAAGGGGAAGTAATCCATCTTTCATCAAGTAAATATAGCAACCTAGGAGACTGTGCAGATGTCATAAAGGGATGGTTCAAGACCGAGCTTTTGGAGCTTCGTCGAGGAATGCTCGAGCAGAATAGTCAGTTTCATAACTACGGCCAGCCCCGCGAACGTCGAACTAACTCATGGGATGCGTACGTTGCCGACCCCGTCGTCAACGGGAGGATCATTTCTATCAAATACACAGTGGGTTGGTACAACGCTGGTGCGGCACACCCCAACTACGGCTTTCGAGCTTTCAATTTCTTCCTCGAGCCTTTCTGCATGATTGGCCACATACAAGAGCTTTTCGGCGACCCGGACGCCGCATTTTCTGTCATTCAGGAGTTCACCCGTCGACAGTTGCTAGAACTGACATGGGATGACGATGGCAATGAACGACCAGTTTTGCTTCACGATATGGTGAAAGATGGGACCAAAGAATGGAAAGACTTCTCAACATTCACGTTCGGTGCTGAAGGTATCGAGTTCCTTTTTTCGCCATATCAAGTCGGCCCATACGCTGCTGGTAGTCACATCACAGCAGTACCATATAGCGCTTTAGTGAAGCATATGTCGGAAATATTCCGATCAGCGCTTGATCTGCATTACTTCGAGCGCCAACCACCGTGGATATCAGTCGATCAGTGAAGGTCGTGGTTGCCGCACCTCCACCGCCATCCCCTCCACCGTCAGCGCCCCCTCCATCCGGTCCAGCCGCATCAGCGCCATCGCCGCCCCGTCCCGCCCGGTCAGCACCTCGCCCGCCCGCAGCTCGCCGTTCAGCACCTCGGCCCCCCGCGCCGGCACCGGCCCGTCGAACGCGATCGGCAGCATTCGCTTCTTGACCTCGCCGCGCCGCTTCATGCGCGAGGCCGTTTCCTGGCCGACGAAACAGCCCTTGGAGAAGTCGATGCCGTTCAAGAGGTCGAAACAAGCCTCGATCGGATAGGTCCGGTCCACCTCGGTGTCGCGGGCCGGATCGGGCACCCCCAGCGACAGCCGGTGCGCGTCCCACGCCTCCCACGACCCCGTCGCCGCCCGCTCGCCCCCGTAGGCCCGGCCCCCCAGGGCGGACAGGCGCGGATCGGCCGCGAAGGCCGGGTTCTCTCCTGGGGCCACCCCCGGCCAGCTGGCCCAGACCGCGCGGTCGTCCGCCGCGATCTCGACCCGGGCCCTGAGGCGATACATCGACAGCCGCTGGATCAGCGCGTCCCGCCGGTCCGCCGCCACGTCCAGCAGCACATCCTCGCCCTCGCCGATCAGGAACAGGTCGAACAACAGCCGTCCGGGCGGGGAGAGCAGGGCACCGAACCGAACCTGGCCGTCCGCCAGCGTCTCCACGTCCTGGGTCAGCAGATTGTGCAGGAAGGGCTTGGCATCGGGTCCGCTCACCCGGATCAGGGCGCGGTCATCCAGGCGGGCGATCAGATCGGTCATTCGGATCAAGTTAGTGCATTTTCGCGTCGGGGTGAGTGGCGGCGATGCTTTTGAGGACTGTGCTGTGGCTGGCAGGTTCGTCACGAAGAGCACGAAGGGGGGCACGAAGAACACGAAGGGTTCCGAGCGGAAGACAGAGCCGGGCTGACGTTCACGGACGCGGATTTGTGGATCGACGCCAAGGCGTCGATCGGATCAAGGCGGCGAAGCCGCAATCGCTTCATGTCAGAAGGCATCGACGCCCTCGACCCATCGCAGGTCTCTTGGTGTTCTTCGTGCCCCCTTCGTGTCCTTTGTGACGAACCCTCTCTCCGCGCCCGATCCCGCCTGATAACCGCCCCCGAAACCCGCTATCATTCCCGCCATGAGCGGTCCCTTCCCGATTCTGTACATCGCCGAGGCCGATGCCGAGACGGCCGTGCTGTCCTCCGGCGCGCTGGCCCAGCTGGTGACCGAGGTGCCGAACGCCCGGTTCACCATCGTCGGCTCCCCCGCCACCGCCCCCCTGTTCGCCGACACGCCGAACCTGGAGCAGCTGATCGTCCTGCCGCGCGAGGGCCGGCTGGAGTGGATCGCCCTGTGGAACCAACTGCGCGACACCCGCTGGGGCCTGATCGTCGATATGCGTGGGTCCAACATCTCGGGCCGCCTGCGTCGCCAGAAGCGGGCCGTGCGCGGAGACGACACCCCCGGCCTGCACGCGGTCCAGGAGGCCGCCCGCATCCTGCAGTTCGAGACCGTGCCCGCGCCGCGCCTGTTCACCGCGCGCACGACCCGGGCCCAGGCCGACGAGCGGGTGCGCCCCGACGACCGCCCGATCCTGGCCGTGGGCCCGGGCGTGGACTGGATCGGCCGGCGCTGGCCCGCCGAACGCTATGCCAAGGTCGCCGCGCCCTTGCTGGCGGCGGACGGGCCGCTGGCCGGGGGCCGGCTGATGATCGTCGGCGAGGAGATCGACCGCGACCACGCCCACACCATCCGCTTCGCCGTCGCCCGCGACCGGGTGATCGAGCTGCAGGGCAAGCTGACCCGGCTCCAGACGGTGGCGGCGCTGCGCCATGCGTCGCTGTATATCGGCGCGGATTCGATCTGGACCCAGCTGGCGGTGGCGGCGGGCGTGCCCAGCGTCGGCGTCTATGGCCCCTCGGACGAGACCCGCGTCGGGCCGTGGAAGGGGGCCTCGGTCCGAGGGCCCCGCACCCTGGCCGAGTTCAAGAGGCTGGACCCCAACCTGAACCAGGCCATTCAGCACATGATGGACCTGCCCGCCGACCGTGTGCTGAAGGCGGCGCGCAAGCTGCTGGCGTCCCAACCGGTCGCCGCCTAGCGCTTCACCTCCCCATCGCCGAAGGGCGATGGGGAGCAACCATGTCAGTTTGTTGCTTTCAGCCAAGGCTGATCGCGCTTGAGGACGAGGTTGGCGGCCTCGATCAGTTTTCGCATGACGGCGACGATGGCTTTCTTGGGTTTCTTTCCGTCGGC